>Ga0308159_1000524_pt1 | contig 84842 bp, 73 predicted proteins | sample PhyCR1_FD_201040 | JGI IMG/M metagenome (GOLD analysis project Ga0308159, IMG submission 201040) | Phyllosphere microbial communities from UC Gill Tract Community Farm, Albany, California, United States - DLSLC.R1 | ecosystem: Host-associated > Plants > Phyllosphere > Unclassified | place: USA...
CCTGATAGGTGCCGGGCTGTGCCGGGGTGCCGGTGAAGGTGCCGGTGGCCGGGTTGAAGGTCACGCCCTGCGGCAGGCCGGAGACGGCGAGGGTCAGCGCATCGCCATCGGCGTCGGAGAAGGTGCCTGCGGGCAGGGTGAGCGAGAAGGCATCACCAGCCTTGGCGGCCTGGTCTTCGATGGCATCGGCGACGATGGGCGCCTGGTTCACCGGGCCGGGCGTGGCGGCGGTGAACTCGATGTAGTCGATACGAGCCAGTTCCTTGGCGTTCGAAGTGGCGCGCAGCTCGACGACCGAGTTGGGGCCGACGACGACATCGGAGAAGGTGGCGAAGCGGAGGTTGGCGATTTCCTTGCCGTTGCCGGGGGTGGCGTTGTTGAAGCTCCAGTCCCCGACCTTGACGCCATCGATCCACAGCGAAGCTGCGATGACGCCGTCATTCTCGTCGATGAAGGCGATGGAGACATCGAAGGTGCCGTTGGCGACACCGGCGGCGGCGAGGCTGGTGGAGGCGGCGCCGCTGACATTGGTGTTGAGGCGGATCACCTGGCCGTCGGAGGTGCCGGCGATGTTCTCGCGCAGGAAGGCGCCGCGCTGGGTGAAGTCCTCCGCTTCAATACGGATGGGGACCGCGGGCACGGAGGGTTGGGCGATGGTGATGGCCGCGGCGCTGGAGGCGACATGGCCGGCGGCGTCGGTGACATAGACGGTCGCGGTGGCATTGCCGGGCGGCAGGGCGGAGCCGTCGAAGATGAAGTCGCCATCGGCTTCGACGCGGGTGGTGATGTCCTGGCGCGTTACGCCGCCATCGAAGCTGATCTCGATCTTCACGATGTCGGCGTCGACGCCGGCAAGGTTGAAGCTGATGGATGCCGCGGCCGCAGCGGCGAGCGGCGCGTCGGGGCCATCGAGGAGCAGGTTGCCGTCCTGGTCGGCCGAAGTGTCGGGCGGGATCGGGCCGGTACCGGCCGCGGTGATCTCGAGGCGGTCGATATTGGGCCCGGTGTTCTGGCCGGGCGGGATGGCGAAGGTGAGGATGTTGTTGCCGGCGGCGAGAGTGACCGGGAGCGTCAGAAAGCCCCAGACGTTGAAGCCCTGCTGCTCAACCGGGCCGGTGCCGGGGCCAGTGTTGGGGAAGGTGGTGCTGCCGGAGCTGGTGCCGTTGACGCCGACGACGAGGGCGCGGGTCGCGTTGCCGGCGGGCTGGGAGGCGTAGCGGATGTTGAGGTCGTAGGTGCCGGCTGCGGCGACGGAGACCGTGTAGCTCACCGTGTCGCCGGCATCGTTGCCGAAATCGAGGTAGCCGGTGCCGCTGAAGCCGGGGCGAAGGCCGTTCGGCAGGGTCGCGTTGCTTTCCGGGTTCTGCGGGTCGCGCACCATGGTGCTGGACGCGTCGGCAGCGGCCACCAGCGTGATCGCGCCGGCTTCAGCCTGCACCACTATGGGAAGATTATCGGCCATTGTTGGGTCTTTCTTGGGAGGACGTGGTTGCGCACGTGCCGTGCGCGCCAGCAGCGCTGATTCCGCAGCGCGGGCCGGCTTTGATTCCGGGATGGGTCAGTTCAGGGCGGGGTGGATCAGTGAGGCGCCTCTGCGGGACGCTGACGGGGCATGACGGGCCGCTGCGAGAGGCGGGCGATCTCTGGAGGGATCAGGTGGGGATAGCCGGTCCGGGCCACGCTGAAGGTGGGCCGGGGGAGCCAGGCAAGAGCTGCCGGGGCAGCTCCAGAAAACCTGCGGGACAACGACATCTCCTCGTCTGCGCATCGGATCACCAGCCCGTCGGGGCGCGGTGTAACGAGGGAGTTGCAGTAATCATGCCATCGTATAAATTATTGTTTAGGAACGGGAAATTTCCTGAACATTGCTATATAGATATTAATGTGTAATAATTTCCGACAGGATTAGGATGGCGCCTGACAGCTATCGGTGGTCGTGCCAGGGCCGCCGAATGAGGCACCATGGTCGCCGCCAAGCTTGTGGTGTTTACCAAGGCAATGCGGGTACTTATTTGCTTCCGTGCCGATCATCCGGAACGAGACAGCAGGAAAGTCGGGCCTCCAGTCCTATAATAACTGCGGCTTTTACTGGTCTTTACTGACTTGCCGCATGATCTGGGCTGAAGCGCTAAACCCTCTGCTACGCCAGACGACACGGCGCCGGAACGCAGCGCGTCGTTCGTTCCGGACATCGATAGTTGTACATATCCAGGAAACGGCTTTCGCCTTATTGGTCGATCGGCTTTGGGACTGGGAGTAGGACGTGGTTCGATGGATCGGCGCCGCCATACTGCTCCTTGTCCTGCTGGCAGGGGGCGCCTGGATCGCCGCTGGCCGCTTTGACTTTGCCGGTTTCGCCGCCGCGCGCGCCAGCGCCGCTCTGGGGCGGCCGGTCAGCGTGGGCTCCTTGCGCCTGTCGCCAGGGCGGTGGCTCTCGGTGTCCCTGAAGGATGTCCGGGTCGAGAACCTGCCTGCATTTCCCGGCCAGCCCATGGTGCATGTGGCGGCCCTCGACGCCGAGATCGATGTCTTCTCGCTGATCCGTGGGCCCATGGTCATCCGGCGCACCATGGTGGAGGGCGCGAAGGTCTTCCTCGCCCGCACACCGGAAGGGCGCGGCAACTGGCAGTTCGGATCGGCAGGCTCCGCCGATGCTGCGGACGCCCGGGCCAACTTCCCAAGCCTGTTCGACCTGCGTTTCGCAGGCAGCGAGCTGGTCTACCGGACAACAAGCGGCACCGACCTGCATATCAGGCTGGAGGCAGCCCTGCTGCGCACCGGGGCGGACGACCAACCCGTGGTGCTGACCGCCACCGGTGCCTACAATGATGTGCCGATCCAACTGCAGGCCGATCTTGCATCGCTGACGGCGCTACGCGTGTCCGGCAAACCCTATGAGGCCCGCATAGCGGTGGCCTCGGGCGAGACCCACCTGACCTTTCAGGGGGTGCTGGCGGACCCGCTGAATGTCGATGGCGCAAAAGGTATCCTGGAACTGAATGCCCCGACACCGGCCGCCCTGCTGGCCATCGCGGGGGTATCGAGCACTCTCGACATCTCGTTGCAGTTGAAAGGACCGTTCGAGCATAGCGGCGATCTCTGGCGGCTGACCGATGCCCACGGCCGGCTCGACGATGCCACCTTCACGGCATCCATGCTGCAATTGCGCGAAGGCGCGCGCGGCCAGCCGGATGCGGTCAAGGCCGAGGTGGCATTCGACCGGCTCGATCTCAATGCGCTGCTGGGCGAAGGGCAGCGTGGCAGCCGATCCAACGCCGACTTGTCCCTCGCGGTCGACCGTGCGCCGGATACGTTGGTCGAGGCTCGGTTGACGGCGAGCCGGTTGTTCTACGCCGGCGTGGAGGCGGATAATGTCACGCTGGAAGCATCGCTCGACAGCGGCTTGATCGCGGTCAAGGCGTTCAGCCTGACCTATACCGGATCGCGCATCGATGCGGATGGCCAGATCGCGGCCATTGGCGAGGGCAACAGGGGGCGCATCACCGCGAAGGTGCTGGTCAGCGGCATGGAGGCGCAGAGCCTCCGGCGCCTGTTGGGCATCGGCAACCTGCCATTGCAGGGGCGGCTGAACGCCCAGTTCGCTGTCATTGCCGAGGGAGCCACATTGAATGCGGCGAGCCGCGAGGCGCGCGCCTCCGCGGTGGTCGATATGCGCGGTGGCAGTATCTCCCGCCGCCTAATCGAGATTGCTTCCACGGATGTGCGCAGCCTGTTCCGCTCGGCGGACGGGATGACCGGCATCGCCTGCCTGGTCGCGGTGCTGGACGTGCGTGCGGGCGCGGGCACCATCTCGCCGCTGCGGATACGGACGCAGAGCGGCACCATCGCCGGCAGCGGCAGCTTCAACGTGTTTCGGCGTCAGGTTGACCTGACAGTGTCCAGCGAGGCTTCCACGACCAGTTCCTTCGCCCTGGATGTGCCGGTGCGCCTGAGCGGTTCCATGGCCAACCCGACGATCAGGCCGGCCCGCTGGTCCGCCGCCGGGCGGGCGGAACTGGCGGCGAACGACAACGTCAACCGCCTGCTGCCGGAATTGCGGCCCTTCGCGCGGCGGAACCCGTGCCTGTCCTCGCGCTAGCGGTTTAGTCCGGACCCTTCTGGAAGTTCAGCCGGCTGGCCGCGAACCGGGCCAGGCTGGGGCTGACCAGCAGCACGATCAGAAAGCGCGCCGTCTGCATCGCCATGATGAAGGCGAGGTCGGCCTGGCTGGATGCAGCGATGATGGCGACGGAATCGAGGCCACCAGGGCTGGTGGCCAGGTAGGCCGTCAGCGGCTCGATGCCCATCGTGTAGGTTAGCAGCACCGCCAGGCCGCCACAGAAGCCGATGAGCAGCATGGTAGACGCGATGATGCGGGGCAGGGCGCGGGCCACATACATCAGGATCGGGCGATTGAAGCGCAGGCCGATGCTCCACCCGACCACGGCATAGCTCGCCGCCAGCAGCCAGGGCGGCAGCATGATGTTCAGCAGGCCGAAGCCCTGCAACAGCGCACCCAGCACCAGCGGCACCAGCAGCGCCCCTGCCGGGATGCGGGACACCCGCCCCAGCACCGCACCCCCCAGGGCGAGCGCGACGGTCAAGGCGAAGTGCAGCCAGTCCAGCGGCGGGAACAGCGGTGCCGGGGCGGCGGCAATGGCTTCCGGCAGCGCCCAGAGGCGCGCCACGACGGAAGCGGTCAGCGCCACCAGCACGACGCGAAGATACAGCATGACGGCGACCAGCCGGACATCGGCTCCATGCGCTTCCGCCATCAGCATCATCGCCGAGGCGGCGCCGGGCGCGGAACCCCAGATGGCGGCGGTGCCTGGCAGGATCTGCCGCTTGGCCAGCCACCATCCCAGGATGCTGCTGACGGCAATGACGGCGGCGACGCCCACGATGAAGATGGGCCAGTCCGCCGCGATCTCACCCAGAATGTCCGGGGTGATGCTATGGGCAATCAGGCAGCCGAGCACGCCCTGGGCGAGCGTGAAGGGCCACATGCCCAGGCCGATATTGCCGCCGCCGGCCGCCAGCAGGATGGCTGCCGCCATGGCCCCCAGAAGCAGCGCGGCCGGCAGTTGCAGCAGGGTCAGCCCGAAGACCAGGAGAGCCGAAAGAGCCACCAGGATCGCCCATTGGGCGCCTTTCGGCATGAAGCGAAGGGAGGGCAACCCGCTCTGGCGAAACATCCTGCTGGCTCAGCTTCCGTGGCTACGGGTGGCTAGGGCCAGGGGCGCCTCGGCGGGCCTCATGCCGGTCGGCCCGCCAGCGCCTGCGCCAGGCGCTGCGCCTGCCGGGCGGGGTCCGGCACCGGCGTGGCCGCCAGCAGGCGCTGGGTATAGGCGTGCTGCGGGCTGGTCAGCAGCGCATCGACCTCGCCACTTTCCACCAACTGGCCACCTTGCATGACCAGCACGCGGTCGGCCAGGGCGCGGACGACCCCCAGGTCGTGCGTGATGAACAGATAGGCCAGTTGCCGCTGCCGCCGCAGCCGGTCCAGCAACTCCAGCACCTGCGCGCGCACCGAGACGTCGAGCGCGGAGACTGGCTCGTCGGCAATGATCACCGAGGGCTCGGATGCCAGGGCCCGGGCGATGCCGACGCGTTGCCGCTGGCCGCCGGAGAGTTCGTGCGGCAGCCGGTCCCGGAACCGCGCGGGGGCGAGGCCGACCTGGTCCAGCAGCGTATCGACCCGCCGGCCGACCTCGCCCGCCGGCAGGCGGAGGTTGTGCTGCAAGGGCAACGCGACGCTCTGCCCGATGGTGTGGCGCGGATTCAACGAGGCACCGGTATCCTGGAACACCACCTGGACCTCGCGGCGGAACCTGCGCGCGGCCTCGCCGCTAAGGCCGGCCACCGGCTCGCCACGAAAATGGATGCTGCCCTCGCTGGGCGGCAGCAGGCCCAGCAGCATGCGGCCGAGGGTCGATTTGCCGCTGCCGCTTTCCCCCACCAGGGCGACGACCTCGCCCGGGTGGATGGAAACGGAGATGCCGTCCACCGCCCGCTGCATCACCGTGCGGGCGAACAGGCGCTGCCGGCTGCGGATGGGAAAAAGCTGGCTGACGTTGCGGGCTTCCAGGATCGGCGTGCTCATGCGGACCGCCTCCAGGCATTGTCGAACTCGCCGGAGCGCCGGCAGCGGTCCGATCCACCGCCGGTGCGGTCCACCAGAGCAGGTTCGCCGATGTCGCACAGGCCGGGCTGGAAGATCGGGCAGCGCGGATGGAAGCGGCAGCCCGCCGGCATGTCCCGCGCCCCCGGCACGCTACCGGGGATGGAGAACAGGTTACCAGCGCGGCTATCCGGCCCCAGCATGCTGCCCAGCAGGCCCTGGCTGTAGGGATGCCGGGGCTGCCGGAACAGCGCCCCAACCTCGTTCTGCTCGACGATGGTGCCGGCATACATCACGTGCACCTGCTGGCAGGTCTCGGCCACCACGCCCAAATCGTGGGTGATCAGCAGGATGCCGAGATCCAGCTCCACCCGCAGCCGGGTCAGCAGGTCCAGGATGCCGGCCTGCACGGTGACATCGAGCGCCGTGGTCGGCTCATCGGCGATCAGCAGGGCAGGGCGCAGGGCCAGGGCGGCGGCGATCAGAATGCGCTGGCGCATGCCACCGGAGAGTTCGTGCGGATACTTGCGGGCGACCTCGGCCGGGCGCGGCAGCTCCATCAGGTCCAGCAATTCCAGCACCCGGGCCTCGGCGCCTTCATTACGGCCATGGGCGCGCAGCGTCTCGGCCACCTGCCGCCCGACCGGGATCAGCGGGTCGAGGTAGCTGGACGGGTCCTGGAACACCATGCCGATCCGCGCGCCGCGGACACTGCGCCATTCGCGCGCGGAGAGCCCGCGCAGGTTGCGCCCTTCCAGCCAGATATCGCCGCCGGCGATCCGCGCATGCGGGGAGGGGAACAGGTTGAGGATGGCGAAGGCGGACATCGACTTGCCGCTGCCGCTTTCCCCTACCAGCCCCACCGCCTCGCCACGGCCGACGGAGAAGGACACGCCTTCCACCACGCGCAGCTTCTCCCGCCCGGCGGCGATCTCGACCGAAAGATCGCGCACCTCGAGCAACGGCGCGTTCATGACCGCACCCGGCTGCGCGGGTTCAGCGCATCGTTCAAGGCATCGCCCAGCACGTTGAAGGAGAGGACGGTCAGCGCGATGGCCAGGCCGGGGAACAGCGACATCCACCAGGCTATGCGCAGATACTGCTGCGCTTCGTTCAGCATGCTGCCCCAGGAGATGTGGTTCGGGTCGCCCAGGCCGAAGAAGCCCAACCCGGCTTCCAGCAGAATGGCGGCGGCGACATCCAGCGAGCCGGTGACGATGATCGGCGCCGCGACATTGGGCAGGATCTCCCGCAGCAGCAAGGCGCGGTCCCCCATGCCGCCGACGCGGGCGGCATCGACGAAAGGCTGTTGCCGGAGGCTGGAGACCGACGCGCGCACCAGCCGCGCCGTCTGCGGCCAGGACAGGATGGCGATGACGAAGATCACCTTCCAGAGGCCGGACCCGAACAACGCGATGACGATCAGCGCCAGGACGAAGCGCGGCAGCGTCTGGAAGAATTCAGAGACGCGCATCAGCACCGTATCGGCCCAACCGCCGTAATACCCGGCCAGCCCGCCGACGACGACACCGATGGAGACGGCGAACAGGGCGGTGACCAGCCCCACCGTCAGCGAGACCCGGGCGCCATAGACGGTCTGCGCCCAGACGTCGCGGCCGAGATCGTCCGTACCCAGCCAGTGGCCGGGCGAGAGCGGCGGCAGCATGGCATCGTCGCCGCCGACCATCGGGTCGTGCCCGGCCACGAACGGGGCCAGCAACGCGAGCAGGATGACCAGCCCGATGAAACCCAGCGCCAGCACGGCGGTGCGGGAGCGGCAGAGGCGGCGCAGGAAGCCGGGACCACGCGAGGTGGCGATGGCTTCGGCCTGTGGGTTGAGCGGCGCGCTCATCGGTCGCCCCCCCGCGGGTCAATGGCACGGTGTAGGATGTCGGTCGCCAGGTTGGCGAGGACGACGGTGACGGACACCATCAGCAGGATGGCCATCATCACCGGATAGTCGCGGCGGGAAATGCTGTCGAACAACAGTCTGCCGATGCCGGGCCAACCAAATACGGTTTCGATCAGCGCCGAGCCGGCCAGGATGAAGCCGAGATTATAGCCGATGACGGTGATGACCGGTGCCGCCGCGTTGCGCAGCGCATGGGTGATCATCACGCTGGTCTCGGACGCACCACGGGAGCGCGCGGCCAGGATGAAGTCGGCGCTCAGCACTTCCAGCATCGCCGCGCGGGTGATGCGCGCGATGAGCGCCAGGTAGCGGAAGGAGAGAGCGAGGGCCGGCAGCAGCAGATAGCGCAAATGGTCCAGGAAGCCGGCAATGCCTTCCGGCGCGCCGCGCACCGACATGTTGCCCTGCGACGGCAGCCAGCCGAGCCAGATGGAGAAGACCAGGATCAGCAACTGGCCCAGCCAGAAATCCGGGATGGAATACCCGGTGGAGGCGATGCCCTGCACGCCGGAATCCAGCCAGCTGCCGCGCCAGCGCGCCGCCAGCATGCCCAGCGCGATGCCAAGCAGCGAAGCCAGCAGCAGCGCCGTCAGCGTCAGTTCCAGCGTGGCGGCCAGCCGGCCGAGGATCAGCGTGGACACAGGCTGGCGGTTGGCGAAGGAGTAGCCGAGATCACCGGTCAGCACATGGCCGAGATAGCGCACCAGTTGCACGTAGACCGGCTGGTCCAGCCCGAACTCGCGCTTCACCTGCTCGACATAGCCGGGCGGCGCGGGGAAATCGCCGACCAGGATGGTCACCGGGTCGCCGGGCGTGGCGGCGATCAGCACGAAGTTCAGCACCACCACGCAGAACAGCAGCGGCACGGCGTGCAACAGCCGCCGTACCACGAACCACATCAAGGCACCGGCCCTCATCGGCCCGGCTGCCTGTACTTCCTCAGTGACAACTCAGTTCCCCTGGATGCGAACGCCGGCCCAGCGATCGCGCGCATCGACCGAGCTCCACAGGCCGGACACACGCTTGGTGGCGACGTTCACCGTTTCCTCGTCGAACAGTACGAGGCTGGGCAGGTCCTCGTTCAGGATGACCTGCAATTCCTTGTACAGCGCGGCGCGGCGGTCCCGGTCCGGCGCCGTGGCGGCCTCGGCCAGCAGCTCGTCCACCTTGGGGTTGGAGTAGCCGGAGGCGTTGTTGTTGGTGCCGCTGGTCGTGGTCGCGTACAGGCGGGTGTAGCCGATGGCGGGGTCGCCGGCGGAGAAGAACGACTGCAGCGTGATGTCGAACTCTCGCTTGGCGAAGACGCGATCCAGCATCACGGAGCGTTCCAGCGGCTCCAACTGCACATCCATGCCGATGGCGCGCAAATTCTCGCGGATGATCTGCGCCTCGCTGCGCAATTGCGGCCGCGCGGCATCGAACACCATGCGGATGGGGGAGCCGTCATAGCCCGCCTTCTCCAGCAGCGCCTTGGCCTTTGCGGCATCCAATGGGTACTTCTTGTCGTAGCTGACATCGGCGTTGACCAGCCACTTGAAGCCGTCGCCGAAGGCACCGACCCCGGGGCGGGCGATGCCGCGCATCACCTGCTGCACCAGGCGCGGCCGGTCCACCGCCATGGCCACCGCCTGCCGCGCCTCCTTCTGCGCGAAGACGGGCGACTTGGTGTTGAACATGGCGAACCAGATGGCCGGGATGTTGATCCCCTGGCGGTTCTGCAGGCTGGCATCCCGCATCAGCCGGGGCAGGTCGGGCTTCGGCATGTAGAAGTCGCTGACCACGTCCAGCTCGCCCGTCTGCAGGCCGGCGGAGCGGTTGGCGGCTTGCGGCACGATCTGGAACACCACTTCGGCCAGGTACGGCTTGGGCTTGTCCCAATAGTTCTCGTTGCGGGTCAGGCGGATATTGGCGCCGCGGTTCCATTCCTGGAACTTGAACGGGCCGGTGCCGACGGGCGCCTGGCTGGCCGGCGCGGCAGGGATGTTGGTACCCTCGAACAGGTGCTTCGGCAGGATCGGCGCGTCGAACACCGTCATCTGCACCAGGAAGGGGGCGTAGCCGCGCTGCAGGCGGAACACCGCCGTGTGGTCGTCCGGCGTCTCGATCACGGCGCCCAGGCTTTTCAGCACGGCGGCCATGCGAGGGTGCAGCTTGCCCAGCACCTCCTCGAACGTGAACTTCACATCGGCCGCGGTGAAGGGCTTGCCGTCATGCCAGGTGACGCCCTGGCGCAGCTTGAAGCTGTAGGTGCGGCCATCCGGCGCTGCTTCCCAGCTGGTGGCCAGGGAGGGCTGCGGGGTGGATTCGACATCCAGCCACACCAGGCTCTCATAGATCTTCGCGGCGATCTCGCCGGTCGCGTAATCGGTCGAGATGCCGGGGTTCAGCGTCGGCGGGTCGTTGTCGATGGCGGCGACGACGGTGCCGTTGCCACCGGCCGCATGGCCAAGGCCGGGCCGCAGGGCCAGGCCCGCGAAAGCCAGGGCGCCCAGCGCCTGCCGCCGCCCGAAGGCCAGCTTGTCGATCCGCGTCATGAGACTTTTCCTTGCCTGATCAGTCAGCCGGGGCGAGCAGCTTGTCCGCGATGCCCGCCAGGAGATCGACGCCCTGCCGGAGCGACGCCTCGTCGAAATCGAAATCCGCAGTATGGTGGATGCCGGCCAGGTCGCTGCCCAGCATAAAGTAGGTGGCGCTGCCGCCGAGGTCCTGCACGCGCTTGATCAGGTAGGTCGCGTCGTCGCCACCCCCGATCGGCCAGCTGGGCACGACCTGGGCGATGCCTTCGACGCCGGCGGCGATGTCGGCCACCGTCGCGGCGGCGGCCTCGCTGGGCGCGAAGCCGATGGTGCCGCCCATGTCCTCCATTGTGACGGAGACGCCCTGCATGGCGGCGGCGCCTTCCAGCACCTCGCGGGCGCGGCGGCGCATGAAGGCCAGGGCTTCCTCGGTGCTGCCACGCACTTCCAGCATCAGGTGGCAGCGGTCGGCTACCACGTTGCGCCCGCTGCCGGCGCGCATGACGCCGACATTCACGAAGGTGACGGCCTCCGCGTAGCGGGTGATGCCGTGCAGGCCCAGGGCGGCGGCCGCACCGGCAAGCAGGGCGTTGCGGCCCTCCTGCGGGCCCATGGCCGCGTGGGCGCCCTGGCCGGTGAAGGTCGCGTCGATCTTGCTGGAATAGAGGAAGTCGGTAGCCACCGGCGCTACCTGCCCGCTGGGCAGCAGGCAGCCCAGATGGCCGACGAACAGATGGTCCACATCGTCCAGGACGCCGGCGGCGACCATCGGCTGGGCACCGCGCCCGCCTTCCTCAGCGGGCTGGAAGATCAGCTTGATGCGGCCTCGCCAGCGCGTCGCCGGCTGCGCCAGTCGCGCGGCCAGGGCCAGGCCAATGGCAGTGTGGCCATCATGCCCGCAGGCATGCATCACGCCAGGGTGGGTGGAACGGTAGCCGCCCTGGTTCGGCCGGTGTGCCTCGGCCTCGGTCTCGGCCACCGGCAACGCATCCATGTCGAAGCGGAAGGCGATGGTGGGGCCTTCGCCGCGGCTCAGCTCCGCCACTACCGCAGTCTGGCCGCCGGGCATCTGGGCGATCCACTCTGCCGGCGCGCCTTCGGCAAGGGCCTGGGCCTGGGCGGCGCGGACAGCCTCGGCGTCCGGCGGGTTCAGCATGGCGGAAGCGTCCATCACCTCCGGCCCCGCCTTCACCTGCCAGCCCAGCCTGGACAGCAGCCCGGCGGCCTTGGCAGCGGTCCGGTACTCAAGGAAAGCCAGCTCCGGGTGCCGGTGCAGGTCCCGGCGGATCTGCACGACGCCGCCGTCATTGGCCCCAATCAGCGCTTCGAAATCCATGGTCCCGGCCCTTTCCACGTTCCGTCGCCCGTGCCTGTAGTGCAGCCTGCGCCGGGCCAAGGGGCGGCACGACTCTGCATTACAGGGCCTTCGGTGAAGCGAGGGGCATGCCACCGGCGGCCCTAGGAAGGAAGTAGGGTTGCCGGCGGTAACCCGGCCGTTTTCGGCATGGCTGCCTAGATTTTTGGCAGGTGGCGCGACGATTCGGACCATTCGACGAAAAAAAGGTGCCGTGGCGCAGGCTGTCTTTCCTCGCCGCGATGGCTTTCGTTCCGGTGGTAAAGACGATAACCGACCGCCATGAGCGTGATCCTGGCTTTCGATTTCGGCGGAACCAACACCCGTGCGGCGCTGCTGGACCAGACGGGCCAGGTCATCGCCGAGCACGCGGCCCCGCAGGACATCCCTGGCGGCCCGGCCGTGACCGAGGTGGACCCGGCCCATTGGTGGCGCCTGTTCTGCCAGTCCGTCGAAGCCCTGGCCGAGGACCATGCGTTCGAGGCCGTGCGAGGCATCGCCCTGACCGGCATGACCCGGACCCAGGTCTTCCTGGATGCCGATGGCGCGGTGATCCGGCCCGCCATGACGTTCCGGGACAGCCGCGCGGTGGAGGAAGCCGCGAAACTGGCATCCCTGGCGCCGGAGGGCTGGGCCGAGCGTGGCCAGTTGAACGCCTTCCACCCGGCGGCGCGTCTGGCCTGGCTGGCGGCGCACGAGCCGCAGCACATGGCGCGGCTTCATACCGTCCTCGACCCCAAGGACTACCTCAACTTCCGGCTGACCGGCCGTGCGGCGACGGATGCCATTTCCGCCGCCCGGCTGCTTGCCGTGATGGAGGGGCCGGCGGCGGTGCGCGCCGCCATGGGCCTGCCCGCCTCTGCCACCCATGCGCCGGCTCTGGCGCCGACGGCGGTGCTGGGGCCAATGCTGGCCGACCTGCCAGGCGCGTTGTCCCGGCTGGCGGGTTGCCCCGTCTTCGTCATGACGCATGACACCTGGGCCGCGGTGGCCGGGCTGGGCGCGCTGCAACCGGGCTTGGCCTACAACATCTCTGGCACCACGGAGGTGACGGGCGTCATCGGGACCGAGCCGGTAGAGGCGCCTGGCCTGCCATTGGTGGACTGGGGCCCGGGCCTGCAACAGATTGGCGGGCCCAGCCAGTCCGGGGCGGATAGCGTGGCTTGGTTCCTGGGCATGCTGGCCGCTGGCGACACACGACAGGCCGGCGAGAAGCTGGAGCAGTTGCTGCAGACGCCACGCGATGAGGCGCCCGCCTTGTTCCTGCCCTTCCTGCACGGCGAGCGCGTGCCGTACTGGAACCCGCATCTGCGGGCGGCCTGGCTCGGCCTGAACCGCCGCCATGGCCCGGCCGACCTGGCCTGGGCCGTGCTGGAAGGCGTGGCCTTCCTGAACCGCACGGTGCTGGAGCGTGCGGAAGCCGCGCTGGGTGCCCCGGTGCGGGAAATCCGCTGCGGCGGCGGCGGTGCCGCATCTGCTGCTTGGTGCCAGATCAAGGCGGATGTCACCGGGCGGCCCGTCGTCGTCGGCCGGGCGGCGCAGCCTGGGCTGCTGGGCTGCGCGGCCGTGGCCTGGACCGGGCTAGGAGTGTTCCCCGATCTGCAACAGGCGCAGCAGGCGCTGTTCCACCCGGCGCGGCGGCATGAGCCGGACCCGGCGCGGCGCGGCGCGTATGCCCCGCTGCACCAGGCCTGGACCCAGGCCGTGGCCACGCTGCAACAACAGGCCGAAGCCATCGCCAGCCTGCGTGCGCCCCCGGCGCTGGCGCAGTGACGTGTGAAAGCGGACGCGCCAGTCTGGCGCATGGCCCAGACTGCGTTACTGTGCTGCCACGATTGACGAGGGGTCGGCGGGTGAGCGGCAATGCGATGCGTGGATGTGTGATGGCCCTGGTTGGGCAGGGCTGAGCATGTCCGGCGTGTTGGCTCGCTTCGGTACGGCATTCGCCGGGCTGCTGGTCCTGCTGTTCTTCGCCGCCTTCGCGGAGAACTTCGCCAGCTTTGGCAATCTGGCCATCGTGCTGAAGGAAACGGCCTTCCTCGCCATCCTGGCCATTGGCTTCGCCCTGGCGCTGACGACGGCGGAGCTGGATCTCTCCATCGCCGATGTCGCCAGCCTGGCGGCCGTGGCCACCGGTGCCTTGATCCAGGGCGGCGCGGCGCCGGCGGTGGCCGTGCTGGTCGGGCTTGGCGTCGGGCTAGGGGCAGGGGTGCTGAACGGGTTGACCGTCACGGTGCTGAAGGTGCCCTCCCTCATCGCGACACTCGGCATGGCGGCAATGGCCAAGGGCCTTGGCTTCATGATCACGCAGGGCGTGGCCTTCGTCGGCCGCTGGCCGCGCGAGTTCACCGGCCTGGGGCGGGGCAGCCTGTTCGGCGTCTCCAACCTCATCTGGTGGATGGCGGCCATCGGCTTCCTGGCCTGGCTGCTGCTGAAATGGACGCGCACCGGCCTGCACATGGTGGCGACGGGCGAGGCCGATGAGGCCGCGCGGCTGGCCGGCATCCGCACCGGTCGGATGAAGCGGCTGGGTTTGGCGCTCGCCGGGCTGCTGGCGGGTGTCACGGCTGTGCTGCTGGCCGCCAGCCTGTCCTCCGCCACGCCGAACATGGCGGCTGACCATTTCCTCTACGCCATCGCCGCCGTGCTGCTCGGCATGACGATGATCGAGCCGGGGCGGCCGAACATCCCCGGCACCCTGCTGGCCGCCTTCATGCTCAAGGCGCTGGGCAATGGCCTGGTGCTGCTGGGCGCGCCCTACTACGCCCAGGATATCGCGCTGGGCGCGATCATCATCGGCTCCGTCGCGCTCTCCGCCACGGTCATGAGGCGCGCCGCCTTCACCAAGAAGCTCAACTTCCGCACCGCCGGCTGACGCCGCCGCCTGCGCCATACCCGGGAGACACGAACGATGCTGAGACGGGATTTGCTGGGCGCCACAGGCGCCGCCCTGACGCTGGCCGCGCTGCCCGCAGCGGCGCAGACGCCGTTCGAACTGGCGGTCATCGGCTTCCAGATGTCCTCCGAGACGCATGCGCGCGCCGCCAACGCGGCGGCCGCGGCGGCGAAGGAGAAGGGCTGGAACGTCACCCTGCTGAACTCCGAAGGCTCCCTGCCCAAGCATGCCGAGCAGTTCGCCGCGCTGATCCAGCGCAAGCCGGGCGCCATCGTCGTTTGCATGGGCAAGCCGACCGAGGCCGACGCGCAGTTCGAGGCCGCCGCGAAGGCCGGCATCCCTGTCATCACCATCATGTCCGGTTCCAGCCCGCATGCGCTGTTCGACATCGCGGTGAATGAGTATCAGGTAGGCGCGCAGGCGGCGCTGTGGCTGCTGGGACGGATGAACTATCGTGGCGGCCTGCTAACCACGCGGTTCGAGGGCAACACTGCCACGCGCATCCGCGGCAAGGTGTTGGATGCCGTTCTGTCCGAGAACCAGGCCGTCACCGTCGTCGGCAGCCACGCCATGGCGCGGACGGCCAGCTGGCAGGACGACGTGCGGGCAGGCATGCAGGCGCTGCTGCTGCGCAATCGCGGGCGCTTCCAGGGCGTCTGGGCTTCGTTCGACGGGCAGGCCTATGTGATCGACGACCTGTTGCAGGCGCAGGACTTCAAGAAGGGCCAGGTTCCCATCATCTCCGTCGATGGCGGCAAGGAAACCTACCGACGCATCGCCGACCCGGATTCCACGCTGATGGCGACGGTGGCCGTGCCGTTCGAGGAGATGGGCCGCCGCGCCGCCGCCGCCGTCGAGGCCATCGTGCAGCGCAAGCAGCCGCGCGACAGCATCACCACCGGCCCCTATTTGCTGCTGGATGCCGAGCTGGTGGACCAGGGCAACGTGCAGCGCTTCCTGACGCCATGACCACGAAGCTGCTGTCGCTGCGGGGTATCCGCAAGGCTTATGGGGCCGTCGAAGCGGTGCGGGGTGTCGATCTCGACATCCACGCCGGGGAAGTGCTGGCGCTCTGCGGCGACAACGGCGCGGGCAAGTCCAGCCTGGTGAAGATCATCGCGGGTGCGCAGCCGCCGAGCGGCGGCACCATGCAATGGCGGGGCGAGGAGGTTGCGTTCCGCTCGCCGCAGGAGGCGCTGCGGCAAGGCATTGCCACGATCTACCAGGATCTGGCGCTGGCACCGCGCCTTTCCATCGCACAGAATGTGTTCCTGGGCAGCGAGCTGACGCGCGGCCCGCTGGGGCTGCCTTTTCCGCAGTTGCTGGACAAGCGGCGCATGGTGGCGGAAGCACGCGGCTACCTGCAGCGGCTGAACCTGCCACAGGCGGATATGGGCGCGGCGGTGGAGCGGCTTTCCGGCGGCCAGCGGCAGGCGGTGGCCATCGCCCGTGCCCTGCGCTGGCAGGCGGAACTTATCATCATGGACGAGCCGACGGCCGCGCTGGGCGTGCGGGAGACGGCGCAGGTGCTGTCCTTGATCCGTACCTTGCACGAGGAGGGCCGAACGGTGCTGCTGATCAGCCATAACATGGCCGATGTCTGTGCCGTCGCCACCCGGGTCGCCATCATGAAGGCGGGTAGCAAGGCGATCGACCGTCCGGTGGCCGGACTGGACCCGGACCGGCTGGCCCATATGGTGATGACGGGCCAGGAGATGCCGGCGGCGGCCTGAAGCAACCGGCCCGCCGCCGCATGATGCGGCGGCTGGTTTGGAACCTCAGGCGGCCGGGCTTCGGCTCGCCAGGATGGCTTCGACGATGCGCTGGACATCCAGCGCTTCCCGCAAGGTGGCCAGGCTGCTGGGCTCGCTACGGGCCAGGGCCGCCAGCTTGTCCATCTGCCCACGCAGGGTCAGCGGGCGCATCTTTTCATTTGGCAGGGCGTCGGCGGCGGTGTGCCAGCCGCCATCCGCGCCGAGCTGCTCGGCCAGGGACCAGTTGCGCAGGCGGATGGCGCCGCTTTCGGCGATGAGCGTCCAGGCGTGGTCTTCTTCCTCGGCGATGCGGCCGACGCTGCCGCGCAGGGCGAGGGGGAGGCCACCGGCCGTCAGCTCGGCCGAGATGGTGGTCTCGGCCATGTCGCCGCCCGGGTAGGTGACGTCTGCCGAGAGAAGCTGCAGCGGACCGAGCTGCCGGCGCGCCAGGAACAGGAAGTGGGAGACCACCTCCCGCGTGAAGCCGCCCTCGGCACGGCGGGAGAGCCAGGTGGCGGCATCGCTCTGCCAGCCGCGTGGCCAGCGGGCGAAATGGGTGCCGATCTCCAACCGCTGTGGCGTGCCGATCCGTTCGCGCCAGGCGTTCAGCTGGGCCACGGCGGGCGAGGATGCCATGGGGAAGTTGACGGCCGCGCGGGCGCCCATGGCCTCGGCTTCCGCCACGAAGGCCTCGGCCTCGGCCAAGTCGGTAGCCAGGGGCTTCTCCAGGAACACGGCCTTGCCGGCCTGCAGCGCGGCACGGGCCAGCGGCACATGCGCGGCCGGCGGAGCGGCGATGTACAACACGTCGCAAGCGGCGATCACGTCCGCCGTGCTGCCGGACATGCGGAGGGCAGGGTCCACCGCCGCCAGCCGCGCCGCGGCATCGGGCGAGGGGTCCCAGACCGCGGCGAGCCTGAAATCAGGGTGGGGCAGCGCCTGGGTGAGCAGCCTTTCCCCCATGATGCCAAATCCAACGATGCCGAGCGCGAGGGCCGTCATGGAAATCCTGTCCTGTCGATCAGCCGGCAATAAAGCATGCCGGCCGGCGCAGGGCTGCCCCCCCCGGCCGCGTTATCGGGCTCAGCGGATCTGCCGCTTCTCCAGCTTCCGGGCCAGGGTGCGGCGGTGCATGCCAAGGCGGCGCGCGGCTTCCGAGATGTTGAAGCCGGTCTCGGCCAGGGTCTGGTGAATCCGCTCCCACTCCAGCGTCTTGATGGAGGTCGCCTGGTGCGTCAGCGGGGTCTCGACATCGCCGGCTGCCTTGCTGAAAGCGGCTTCGATGTCGTCGGTGTTGGATGGCTTGGCCAAATAGTGGCAGGCGCCCAACTTGATGGCCTCGACCGCCGTAGCGATGCTGGCGAAGCCGGTCAGCACAACGATCAGCATGTCCGGGTCATGCGCGTGGAGGGCCTGTACGCAGGTCAGGCCGGAAGCGCCGCCACCCAGCTTGAGATCCACCACCGCAAATTGCGGCGAGCGGGTCTTGAGGATCTCATGCGTTTCTTCCAGGCTTGCGGCGGTCAGGACGACGTAGCCGCGCCGCTCGAACGAGCGGTGCAGGGTCTTGGAGAATGCGGCATCGTCCTCGACGATCAGCAGCAGGCGCTCAACTGGCATGGGAAGAGGCCTTCTGGATAAGGAGGGCGGAGAGCGGCAACCGCAGCGTGACGGTCGCGCCGCCATCGGGCCGGTTGCGGGCGGTGACGCCGCCGCCCAGCTTGCGCAGCACGTTGACCACCAGGAACAGCCCCAGCCCGCCGCCTTGCTTGCCCTTGCTGGATTGGTAGGGCTTGCCGAGCTGCGCCAGCATGTCCGGCACGAAGCCGGGGCCGTCGTCGCTGACCGTCAGGACCAAATCCTCCGCATCCCGCACGGCGGTCATGCGGATATGGCTGGGGGAGGCTTCATAGGCATTGTCCAGCACGTTGGCGATGACCTGCTTCAGCGCCGGGTCCGCCACGATGGAGACATCCTCGCCGAAGCTGCTGTCATAGGTCAGGCGGGCAGCGGGGCGGCTGAGGCGCCAGTGGCTGATGAGGTCTTCGAGGAAGGCGTAGAGGGTGGTGACGGCGGGTGCCTCGCCCCGCGCCTCGCCCGCCGAGAGCAGGATGCCGGTTAGTATGGCTTTGCAGCGACGGATGGCGGCCTGCATGTCCTCCACATCCTGGGCAACATCCGGGATGGCCTGCAGGGCCGGAACCCGCTGCCAATCGCCCAGGATCACCGAGACCGTCGAGAGCGGTGTGCCCAGCTCATGTGCCGCGCCGGAGGCGAGCAGGCCTATGCGGACGATGTGGTCTTCCTCCGCCGCCTGCTGGCGCATCGTGGCCAGATTGGCATCCTGCGCGCGCAGATTGCCGCTGATGCGCGTGACGAACACCACCAGCAGCGCGGCCACCAGCACGAAGCAGACGACGATACCTTGCAGATGCAGCCGGAACAGGTCGCCACTCAGATGATCCGGCAGTTCGAGCGGCTGGTAAGTGAGGGTCAGCGCCACGCAGCAGGCGCTGGTGATGACGGCCATGCCCCAGGCCCAGCGGACCTCCAGCAGGATAGCCGCCAGCGTCACCTGCAACAGGTAGAGCGAGATGAAGGGGTTGGTGGCGCCGCCGCTGAGATAAAGCTGGGCCGTCAGTGCGGCGACATCGAAGGCCAGGGCGACGAACAGCCCGGCATTGCTAACGGAACCGCGGAACCGCAGGCGGAGCAGGCTGAGGATGTTCAGCAGCACCAGCGTGGCCAGCACCAGCGCCATCAGGCTCAGCGGCAGCCGGATGCCGAAGCCGAATTCCACCACGCCGATCGTTACCACCTGGCCGATCACGGCGATCCAGCGCAACTGGATCAACTGCAGCATGTTCTGGCTGCCGGCAGCGTCGCTGGAGGGCGCTATCGGGAAGCTGGTGGCTTGGGGCGGCATTCCGGATCCTCCATCAGCGGCCCTGCGCGCTGCCTTGGGCCTCGGCGCCCAGGCATCAATCAAATCGGGACGTGAGGCTAAGACATGGCCATTCCTGGCTGCGCTTCAGCGGCGCGCCTTGCGTGCCCGCCATTCCTCTCGCGCCACATAGGCGGCGCCGCCGGCCACCATCAAGGCCAGGACGTACCATGTGATGATGTAGACCAAGTGATTGTTCGGAAACGCCACCACCGTCAAGCCACCCACCGGCAGGCCGCCGGGGTTGGGGGCGGCATCCGCATCGATGAAATAGGGCGCCACGCGGCCCAGTTGCCGGGCCGAGGCGATCGCCGCCACGTCGCGCGAGTACCAGCGGTTGCCGGCAGGATCGTTGCTGCGGAGGAAGCCGCCACCCGGCTCGGTCAGCCGCAGCAGTCCGGAGATGGTGGTCTCGCCTGGTTGCTCGGCGGCGGCGCGGCTGGCGCGGTCCCGCTGCTCGGCCTGGACGAAGCCGCGGTTGACCAGGATGGTGACGTCCTGCGCCGTCCGCAGCGGGGTCAGGACCCAGAAGCCAGGGCCCAGCCGCGTGGTGGCCTGGACCAGGACTTCGTGGTCATAAAGGAAGGTGCCCGTCGCCTGGACGTGGCGGTACTCGTCCGTGGCAGCGGTGATGCCGGCCCAGTCGGGCGGGGGCGGGGCCTGCACGGGGGGGGCGTGGACCCGGCTTTCGACGCGGCTGATCAGGTCCAGCTTCCAGGCCCGGCGCTCCACCTGCCAGGTGCCCAGCGCCACCAGCCCGATGAAGGCCAGCAGCGCCAGGATGCCCAGGACCATCAGCTTTAAGGGCGAGCTGGGCCGGAAGTCTTCCCCGGCCCGGGCTTCGTCAGGCCGGGGCATTGGCATGCCTCAGGGCATGTTCCGCATGTCGTGCGGCGTCATCGGCATCATGTTGGCGTTCAGGTGGTACATGACCCAGAGCGAGCCGCTCAGGGTGATCACCACGAAGACGACCGTGAAGATCAGGGCCAGCATGGTCCAGCCGCCTTCCGCCTTCGTGTTCATGTGCAGGAAGTATACCATGTGCACGACGATCTGGATGGCGCCGAAGACCATGACGGCCATGGCCGTCGCCCGCGGCGTGGAGAGCACGTCCCCCATCACTAGCCAGAACGGAATGGCGGTGAGGATGACCGACAGCACGAAGCCGGTTACGTAGCTCTTCATGGTGCCATGCGCACCTTCATGCGCATGGGCGTGATCGTCGTGGCCGTGGCGGGCCGTTGCCGGTTCCGTGCTCACTGGAGGACCCCCATCAGGTAAACGAAGGAGAAGACGCCGATCCAGATGACGTCCAGGAAGTGCCAGAACATGCTCAGGCACAGCAGGCGGCGGCGGCTCTCGACGCCCAGGCCGCGACGGCGCACCTGCACCATCAGCGTGATGAGCCAGATGATGCCGACGGTGACGTGCAGGCCGTGCGTGCCGACCAGCGCGAAGAACGAAGAGAGGAACGCACTGCGCTGCGGCGTGGCGCCGAGATGGATGAGGTGGCTGAACTCGTACAGCTCGATGCCGATGAAGGCAGCACCGAACAGGCCGGTGATCCCCAGCCAGAGCAGGACCGAGGATTGCTTGCCCTTTTCCATCGCCAGCATGGCGAAGCCATAGGTGATGGAGGAGAACAGCAGCATGGCGGTGTTGATGGCCACCAGCGGCAGGTCGAACAGATCGGCCGGCGTGGGGCCGGCGGCAAAGTTCCGCCCCAGCACACCGTAGGTCGCGAACAGCACGGCGAAGATGAGGCAGTCGCTCATCAGGTACACCCAGAAGCCCAGCGCGGTGCTGTCCCCCGAATGCACGTGCTCATGCCCGTCCGTCACGTAGAAGACGGGCTTTTCCCCTAGCGGGGCATCATGGGCCGCTTGCATTGCCATCGCCTTATTCGCCCGCCAGCTGGCGGGTCCGGCCGCCTTCGGTCTGCGCCACCTCTGCGGCCGGGATGTAGAAGTCGCGGTTGTAGTTGAAGGTGTGCACGATGGTGGCGATGATCGTCAGCGCGAACGTCGCCGCCGCCAGCCACCAGATGTGCCAGATCATCGCGAAGCCGAAGGCGACGCACAGGGCCGAGAGGATGGCGCCCGCGCCGGTACCCTTGGGCATGTGGATGGGGTGGAAGCCCTGCAATGGCCGCTCATGCCCACGCTTCTTCATGTCCCACCACGCGTCGTGGTCATAGACCACCGGCGTGAAGGCGAAGTTGTAGGCTGGCGGGGGCGAGGAGGTGGACCATTCCAGCGTACGGCCATCCCACGGGTCGCCCGTCAGGTCGCGCAGCTGCTCCCGCCGCATGAAGCTGACCACAAGCTGCACGATGAAGAACAGGATGCCGAAGGCGATCAGCACCGCGCCGAAGGCGGCGATGACGAACCAGATCTGCAGCGAGGGGTCCTCGAAGCGGCTCAGCCGGCGGGTCACGCCCATCAGGCCCAGGATGTAGAGCGGCATGAACGCCACCCAGAAGCCGACCAGCCAGAACCAGAAGGACATCTTGCCCCAGAACGGGTCCAGCTTGAAGCCGAAGGCCTTGGGGAACCAGTAGACGATGCCGGCGAACATGCCGAACACCACGCCGCCGATGATGACGTTGTGGAAGTGGGCGATCAGGAACAGCGTGTTGTGGAACTGGAAGTCGGCCGGTGGCACCGCCAGCATGACGCCGGTCATGCCGCCGACGACGAAGGTCAGCATGAAGCCGATCGTCCACAGCATCGGCACCTCGAACCGGATGCGGCCGCGGTACATGGTGAACAACCAGTTGAAGATCTTGGCGCCTGTCGGGATCGAGATGATCATCGTCGTGATGCCGAAGAAGGCGTTCACGCTGGCACCGGAGCCCATGGTGAAGAAGTGGTGCAGCCAGACGATGTAGGACAGGATGGTGATGACCACCGTGGCGTAGACCATGGAGGTGTAGCCGAACAGCCGCTTGCGGCAGAAGGTGGCCACGACTTCCGAGAACACGCCGAAGGCGGGCAGGATCAGGATGTAGACTTCCGGGTGGCCCCAGATCCAGATCAGGTTCACGTACATCATGGGGTTGCCGCCCAATTCGTTCGTGAAGAAATTGGTGCCCACGTAACGGTCGAGCGTCAGCAGCGCCAGCACGCCGGTCAGCACCGGGAAGGAGGCGACGATCAGCGCGTTGGTGCACAGCGCGGTCCAGGTGAAGACCGGCATCTTCATCAGCGTCATGCCCGGCGCGCGCATCTTCACGATGGTCGCCAGCAGGTTGACGCCGGAGAGCAAGGTCCCGACACCCGCGACCTGCAATGCCCAGATGTAATAGTCGACGCCGACCCCCGGGCTGAACTGCGAGCCCGACAGCGGGGCATAGGCCAGCCAGCCGGTCTGCGCGAACTCACCCACGAACAGCGACATCATGACCAGCACGGCGCCGCCAGTGGTCATCCAGAAGCTGAAGTTGTTCAGGAAGGGGAAGGACACGTCCCGCGCGCCGATCTGCAGCGGCACCACCAGGTTCATCAGCCCGGTGACCAGCGGCATCGCCACGAAGAAGATCATGATCACGCCATGGGCGGTGAAGATCTGGTCGTAGTGGTGCGGCGGCAGATAGCCTTCGGAGCCATTGAAGGCGATGGCCTGCTGCAGGCGCATCATGATGGCGTCGGAGAACCCGCGCAGCAGCATGACCAGCGCCAGGATGATGTACATGATGCCGATGCGCTTGTGGTCCACCGTGGTGATCCACTCGCGCCACAGGTAGCCCCACAGCTTGTAGTAGGTCAGCGCGGCGACCACCGCTAGGCCACCCAAGGCGACAGCAGCGAAGGTGGCGACCAGGATCGGCTCATGCAGCGGCAACGCACCCAGGGTGAGGCGGCCGAACAGGAACGAGGTCTGCTCCGGATCGAGGGTCATGGGTTTACTCTGCCATTCCAGGGGCCTGGGGCCACCGTGACGGAACAATGCCCCCCGGCCGCAGCCGGGAGGCGAAGATCGGGCGAAGGGTCATTCAGTTGACCTGCTGGGTCGGCTGGGCCGCCGCGGTCTGCCGGATGCCGTAGGGGTCGGAGGTGGTGCAGATGGCCAGGACATAGGTCTGGGCCGGGCCGCGCCCACGTTCGCCATTGTCCCGTCCTTCGCGGACGGCCACGTTGTAGGTGCCGGCATGGCCCATGCTGCCGCGCGCATCGACGCGCATCATCTCATCCGCGCACATCTTGGTGCTGTCGACACAGCGGTTCAGGATGGCGTGGAACAGGTCCGGCGCCACGGTCGCGTAGCGGCGCACTGCTTCCCGCGCGGTGGGGCGTTCCAGCTCGGTATACTCGGGGCGGCCCAGGGTGTTGCCGGAGGCGCGGGCCTGCTCGACCCACTGCTCGAACTCGGCCTCGCTCACGCCGTGGAACTTGAAGCGCATGTCGGAGAAACCAGCGCCGCTGTAGTTAGCGGACAGGCCGTCATAGACGCCGGCATGGTTGATGACCGCGTGCAGCTTGGTCTGCATGCCCGGCATCGCATAGATCTGGCCGGCCAGGGCAGGGATGGAGAGCGAGTTCATCACGCTGGAGGAGGTGATGTGGAAGGTGATGGGCCGGTCCACTGGCGCCGCCAGCTCATTGACCGTGGCGATGCCCTGCTCCGGGTAGATGAACAGCCATTTCCAGTCCAGCGCCACCACTTCCACCACCAGGGGCTGCGTGCCTTCCGGCACGGTGCGGCTGGCATCGATCCGGTCCAGCGGACGGTAGGGGTCGAGCAGATGGGTGCTGACCCAGGTCATCGCGCCGAGCACGATGACGATCGCCAGCGGCGCGGCCCAGATGACCACTTCCAGGCGGGTGGAGTGGTGCCAGTCGGGGTCGTAGGTGGCCTTGGTGTTCGACTGGCGGTAGCGCCAGGCGAAGAACACGGTCAGCGCCATGACTGGCACGATGATCATCAGCATCAGCAGGGTCGAGGCGACGATCAGGTCGCGCTGTTGCAGCGCCACGTCTCCCGACGGGCTCATGACCACCAGCTTGCAGCCGGAGAGGAGGATCGCCAGCGGGGCCAGGGCTAGCAGGCGGAGAATTTTACGGGGCATTGCCTATCGCTCATGAAACCATGCTGCGGTGCACGCTCTATTAGAGCGAGGGTGCCGAGGTAGGGATTGGACGTTTTGTCCTATGGACCGTATCGCGGCGGTTATGCGTTAAGCACGTAGATAGGAGCTCTTTTGTTGATGGAAGGGCTTGGGAAGCACGATACCATCCATTCGCCGGCACGCTGTCGATGGTGCGTGTAGCTAAGATATTGGGGGTAACGTGATCTCTGCCAGTCATGAGCAAGGAGTGCCGAATTCGGCCTCGCTCGAACGGGACGCCCGCCTCGCTCACGCCGACGGCCATGCCGTGGACCCGGGCGAGATCGCCCTTGGCGTGGTCATCGGCCGGACGTCGGAGTTCTTCGACTTCTTCGTCTATGCCATAGGCTCGGTGCTGGTGTTTCCGCACCTGTTTTTCCCGGACTACGATCCGTTTACCGGAACACTGTACTCCTTTGCCATCTTCTCGCTGGCTTTCGTGGCGCGCCCGGTGGGCTCATTCATCTTCACCGCGATCGACCGCCGCTATGGCCGTGGCACCAAGCTGACCATCGCGTTATTCCTGCTGGGCGGGTCCACCTGCGCCATCAGCTTCCTGCCGGGCTATACGCGGATCGGCGCTGAAGCCGTTGTTCTTCTGGCTCTTTTCCGCATCGGTCAGGGCGTGGCCCTGGGTGGCGCATGGGATGGTCTCGCCTCGCTGTTGGCCCTGAACGCGCCGGAGCATAAGCGTGGCTGGTACGCCATGATGCCGCAGTTGGGCGCACCGTTGGGCTTCCTGCTAGCCGGCGGCCTGTTCGCCTTCCTGATCAACAGCCTGCCGCCCGGGGATTTCCTGGAGTGGGGCTGGCGTTACCCGTTCTTCGTCGCCTTCGCGCTGAACGTCGTGGCGCTGTTCGCCCGGCTGCGGCTGGTGGCGACGCGCGAATTCGCCAACATGCTGAACAAGCACGAGCTGGAGCCGGTGAAGATCTCCGAGCTGGTGCGTAACGATGGGCTGAGCATCATCATCGGCGCCTTCGTGCCGCTGGCCTGCTTCGCGCTGTTCCACCTCGTCACCGTGTTCCCGCTGGCCTGGATCACCCTGAATTCCGATCGCTCCCCGGCGAATATCCTCACCACCCAGATGCTAGGCGCCGTGGTGGCATTGGGGGCGGTCGTGCTGTCGGGCATCATCGCCGACTGCATTGGCCGCCGGCGGCTGCTGGCGATCGGCGCCGGGCTGATCGCAGTGTTCAGCTTTGCCGCCCCGCTGCTGCTGGCGGCGGGCCGGACGGGCGAGACGGTGTTCCTGCTGCTGGGCTTCGCGCTTCTGGGTCTTTCTTTCGGCCAAGCCAGCGGTGCCGTGGCGTCCCGCTTCGCCAGCCGGTTCCGATATACTGGTTCGGCCCTGACGTCTGACATCGCCTGGCTGGTGGGTGCGGGCTTCGCGCCGCTGGTGGTGCTGGCGCTGTCGTCCTGGTGGGGTATCGGCGCCATTGGTGGCTACCTGCTTTCCGGCGCCATCTGCACGCTGCTGGCACTGACCAGCAACCGCCAGCTTGAAATGCGGGATACCTGACGGTTCCCAACAGGCCCCGGCCAGCCGGCCGGGGCCTGTTGGGTGCATCCAGCTCTGGCTGGTGCGTTGCCATCCCCGCCATGGCATGACATCTGGATGGCCACGGATTTCCATTCCCATGGCCAAGGCGTAGCGCAATGCTCCAGACCGTCATTGATGATCTCCTGCAGCGGCAGGAGGCGGTCCGCGCACGTCTGGACCAGTTTCTCCGGCTTCCCAGCGTCAGTGCCGACCCCGCATTCGCCGATGGCATGCAGGCGGCCCGGGAGTTCCTCCTGGCGTGGTTGCGCGAGATCGGGCTGGATGACGTCCGTCTGCTGGATGGCGGCGGCCAGCCGGCGGTCTTCGCGTCCTGGAACGGCGCTCCGGGGCGGCCAACCCTCCTGATCTACGGCCATTACGACGTGCAGCCGCCGGCGCCGCTGGAGCAGTGGCGAACGCCGCCCTTCGAGCCGACGGTACAGGGCGACCGGCTCTACGCGCGCGGCGCATCCGACGTGAAGGGCTCGACCACCATCGCGCTGGAGACCGTCGCAGCGTTCCTGCGCCAGCCCGGCGGCTGCCCGGTCAACATCAAGCTGTTCATCGAGGGCGAGGAGGAGGTCGGAAGCCCCAGCCTCGCCACCATCGTCGAGCAGCACCGAGAGCTGTTGGCGGCCGATGCAATGATCTCCGCCGATGGCGGCCGGGCCAGCGAGACGATCGCGACCATCAATGTCGGGGCGCGCGGCATGACGAGCTTCGAGGTCGCCCTGACAACGGCCGATAAGGAAGTTCATTCTGGCCACTATGGCGGCACCATCCGCAATGCGGTGCACGAGATGGCGGGGCTGGTGGCCAGCTTGCATGACGCGGACGGCCGGATTGCCGTACCCGGCTTCCTGGAGGCGGTGCCGGCCCTGACGGCGGCGCAGCGGGCGGAAACAGCGGCCTTCGGCGCGGACGAGGCGGCGTTCTGCGCCGATGTCGGTGCCACCCCTTTCGGCGAGCCGGGCTACACGATGCGGGAACGGGTAACGCTGCGCCCGGCCCTGGACGTCAACGGCCTGTGGGGCGGCTATACCGGCGCTGGCGCCAAGACCGTCATCCCAAACGAAGCCTTCGCCAAGGTCAGCATCCGGCTGGTGCCGGGCCAGGACCCGGCGCAGGCGCGGCAGGCGGTATGCGACCATCTGCGGGCCCAGTGCCTGCCCGGCTGTCGGCTGGAATTCCGCTTCGGCCGCGATGGCTCCCCGGCCTCCAGCCTGCCGCCGGAGCACCCGTTGTTCCGCGCAGGCTCAGCCGTATGGCTGGCTTTGTCCGGCCAGCAGCCGGTGCCGGTGCGGCTTGGGGCAACCGTACCGATCACGGCGGTGTTCAAAGCCATGCTGGGGATCGACACGCTGATGTTCGGCTTCAACCTGCCGGATGAGGACGTGCACGCCCCCAACGAGTTCTTTCATCTGGACAGCATTCCGCTTGGCCTGCGGGGCTGGGCCATGCTGCTGACGGAGCTGGGTCAGCTCCGGCCGGCGGATTTCGACGCATTCCGGCTGCGGCCGGGCATGGCCTGAGACCTTCCTGGCCCCGTGGGGCTTGTCCATGATGCCAGTGGCGGGCCACGCTCGCTCCTCGCCTCCAGCCGGTGCCTGATATGAATTTTGCTTCGCTCTACCGCCATGGTTTCGCCCGCATCGCCGCCGCGACGACGCTGTGCACCCTGGCAGACCCACAAGCCAACGCCGCCGCGTTGCTGGCCGCCGCCCGGGAATGCCATGAGCGTGGCGCCGCCGTGGTCGTGTTCCCGGAACTGGCACTCTCCGGCTACGCCATCGATGACCTGCTGCTGCAGGATACGCTGCTGGATGCGGTGGAGGCCGCGATCCAGCATCTGGTGCAGGAATCGGCGGCGATGCGGCCGCTGCTGCTGATCGGCGCGCCGGTGCGGCATGCCGGGCGGGTCTACAACACCGCGCTGGCCATCCAGGGCGGCAAGCTGCTCGGCGTCGTGCCGAAGAGCCACCTGCCGAATTACCGCGAGTTTTATGAGCGCCGGCACTTCGCGTCCGGCCATGGCACGGAAGGCGGCACGATCCGGCTGGCCGGGATGGAGGCGCCATTCGGGCCGGACCTGCTGTTCGCGGCGGAGGACGTGGCCAGCCTTGTCGTGCATGTGGAGATCTGCGAGGACGTCTGGGTGCCGATGCCTCCCAGCGGGCAGGGGGCGCTGGCGGGTGCGACGGTGCTGACCAACCTCTCGGCCAGCAACATCACCGTCGGCAAGGCGGATACGCGCCGGCTGCTGGCGCAGTCCCAGTCCGCGCGTTGCCTGGCGGCCTATGTCTACGCCGCGGCCGGGGCGGGCGAGTCCACCACCGACCTGGCCTGGGACGGGCAGGTCTCCATCTTCGAGAACGGGGCCATCCTGGCAGAGAGCGAGCGCTTCCCCCGCACCGGCCAGCTTGTCGTGGCCGATGTGGACCTGGACCTGCTGCGGCAGGAACGCGCCCGCCAGGGCACCTTCGATGACAACCGCCGCCGGCATGGCGCCGAGTTCCGCACCGTCTCCTTCCTGCTGAACCCGCCCGAGGGCGATATAGGGTTCGAGCGGGTGGTGGAGCGCTTCCCCTTCGTGCCCGCCAATGCCGAGCGCCTGCACCAGGATTGCTACGAGGCCTACAACATTCAGGTCTCCGGGCTGGTGCAGCGGCTCTCCGCCACCAGTGGCAAGCTGGTCATCGGCGTCTCCGGCGGCCTGGATTCCACCCAGGCGCTGCTGGTGGCCGCAAAGGCGATGGATGTGCTGGGACGGCCGCGGACGGATATCCTGGCCTTCACCATGCCGGGCTTCGGCACCAGCGCCGGCACGCGAACAAACGCCCATAAGTTGATGGAATCCATCGGCGTTACAGCGCGGGAGCTGGATATCCGCCCGGCCGCGCGGCAGATGCTCAGCGACCTCGGCCATCCCTTCGGGCGCGGCGAGCCGGTCTATGACGTAACGTTCGAGAATGTGCAGGCCGGCCTGCGCACCGACTACCTGTTCCGCGCCGCCAACCACCATGGCGGCATGGTGCTGGGCACCGGCGACCTGTCGGAGCTGGCATTGGGGTGGTGCACCTATGGCGTGGGCGACCAGATGTCCCACTACAACGTCAATGGCGGCGTGCCGAAGACGCTGATCCAGCACCTGATCCGCTGGACCATCGCGTCCGGCCAGTTCGACGAAGAGGTGGGAGTGACGCTGCGCTCCATCCTGGACACCGAGATTTCGCCCGAGTTGATCCCGGCGGAGAACGGCCAGCCGATCCAGAGCACGGAGGCCAAGATCGGCCCCTATGCGCTGCAGGACTTCAACCTGTTCTACACGCTGCGCTACGGCTTCCGCCCTTCCAAGATCGCCTTCCTCTCCTGGCGGGCCTGGAGCGATGCCGGGCGCGGTTCCTGGCCGCCGAACTACCCGGTCGAGGCCCGGCCGGAATACGAGCTGCGGGTGATCCGGCACTGGCTTGAGGTGTTCCTGGGGCGCTTCTTCGGCTTCGCCCAGTTCAAGCGCTCGGCCATGCCGAACGGGCCCAAGGTGGTGGCGGGCGGTTCGCTCTCGCCGCGTGGCGACTGGCGCGCGCCGTCCGACAGCAAGGCGACGGCCTGGCTGGAGGAACTACGGCGGAACGTTCCCGCGGAGTGAGAGTCCGCTTCCAGGCCTGACTGGCCTGGAAGCGGGGTTAGCCCCGTGTCAGGGCAAGGGGCGGATATCCTGCGCCCTGGTGTACTCGTCGGCGCGGGCATCGATGGTCAGGCCGCGCCGCATGGCCCAGGCATTCTTCTGAATGTGGAGCGGGATCAGCCCCTGGTCCTCCATGGCGAGGCGGGTGGCATCCTGCAGCAGGCGCTCCCGCGCGCCGTCATCCAGCGTCCGCAGCGCTTCGGTCAGCTTGGCGTCGAAGGCCGCGTTGGAATAGCGGCCGCGGTTGGAGGCGCCGGTGCCGGTATCGCGATTCACGGTGCCCAGCAGCGCGCGCAGCATGGTGGAGGCCTCGCCCGAGGTCGCGGCCAGGCCCATCAGGTGGGCGCTGGTCTCGCCACGGCCGGCGCGGGCGATGAAGGTGGTGAAGGGCTGCGCCTCCACCTGGGTCCGCACGCCAATGCGCGTCCACATCTGGCCGACGGCCTGGATAATGCGGGCATCGTTCATGTAACGGTCGTTCGGGCCATGCAGCGTGATGCGGAAGCCGTTCGGGTAGCCGGCTTCGGCCAGCAGGCGCTTGGCGGTATTGGCATCGGCCGGGGGTGCGGGAATGCCGGCGACATAGCCGAACGTGCCGGCCGCCATGATCTGGCCGGTAGGAACGGTCGCATCCTCCATCACCCGGGCGGAGATGGCCTGCCGGTCAATGGCGATGGAGAGCGCCCGGCGGACGCGCGGGTCGTGGAGCGGGTTGCGGTCCAGCTTCTCGCCGTTCGGGCCGGTGACGAAGGGGGTGCCATCCTCCCGCGTCTGGTCCAGTGCCAGGTAGATCAGCCGCAGGCCAACCGTCTCCTGCACCGAGAAGCGCTGGTCCTGCCGCAGCCGGGCGAGGTCGCTGGTCGGCACCTGATCGATCAGGTCGACATCACCGGCCAGCAGGGCGGAGGTGCGCGGGGCGTCGCCGGTCAGCATGCGGTACTGGACGCGCTGCCAGTGCGGCTTCTCGCCCCAGTAGTCGTCGTTCCGCTCCAGCACCACGCGGTCGCCGCTGCGGTAGGAGACGAAGCGGAAGGGGCCGGTGCCGATGGCGGCGCGGCCGGTGTTGAAGTCTTCCGTCGTCACGTTCTGGCTGGATTCACGGTCCAGCATCATCACGCCGATCAGGTCGTTCGGCAGCAGCGGGTAGGGGCCCTCGGTGCGGAAGCGGATTGTCAGCGGGTCGACGATCTCGACGCTTTTGATCGCCCGGACGAACTGCGCGAAGGAGGAAGGCGAGTTCGGGACGTTGGGCACGCGTTCCAGAGTGAAGGCGACATCCTCGGCGGTGAAGCTGTTGCCGTTATGGAAGCGCACATTGGGGCGCAGCTTGAATTCCCAGGTCGATTCATCGACCGCACGCCAGGATTCCGCCAGGCCAGGCAGTAGGCGAGAGCGTGCGTCGGTGGCCACCAGCGTATTGAAGATCATGCCGGCGACGGCGGAGTTCGGCGTCAGGTTATGGTAGTGCGGGTCCATCGAGGTGATCTGCGACCCCACGGCCACATTCAGTTCCTGGGCACGCGGCGCGGTCGTGGCGGCGGCCATCAAGGCGATGGCGGCCGCCCCAGCGCGGAGGACCGCGCGGGAGGACATAAGAGTCATCGGTGACGTTTCCTTCGTCTCGGCGATGCGGGCGTCAGCGACGCTTGGCACGCAGGGGCGGGGGCAGCACGTCGTCCGGGATGGGGCAGGCATAGGGCTTGCCGCCGGTGCGCTGCTTCAGCTCGGCCTTGGCGCGGGCCAGCAGCTCCGGGTCCTGGAACACGTCCAGCGCCGTGGCGGCCAAGGCCGTGGCCGCCTGGATCATGCCTTTGTGGGCAGAAGGACTCTTGCCCTGGGCGACGGCCTGCCAGGTGTGGAAGGGGGTGCCGACGGCCCAGGTCGGGCCCCAGCACTGCACGGTGGGGACCAGCTGGCTGACATCGCCGACATCGGTGGAGCCGTTGCCGGGGCGGGACTGGCCGTCGAAATGCAGCACGCCTTCATGCAGCGGCTGCGCGCCGACATCCTCCGGCGCACCGGCGGAGTTGATGCTGTCCGCGATGTCTTCCTCGCTCAGCGAACGGCGGATATCCGCCGCGAAGGCGCGGTCGGCCGCATCGAAGGCGGGGGCACCGATAGCGGAGAGGTTCTCGAACATCCGCATTTCCAGGGCGGTGTTCGGAATGGTGTCCGAGCACGCCTTGTCGATCTCCATCTCCATACGCGTGCCGGTCATGATGGCGGCGCCTTCGGCGCAGGCCTTCACGCGTTCCATCAGCGCCTGGGCTTCCTTCACGCGCGGGCCGCGGATCAGGTAGAGCACCTCCGCATCCGCCTGCACCACGTTCGGGGAATTGCCGCCGCTGTTGGTGATGGCGGAATGCACACGGCAATCGAGCGGCATGTGTTCCCGCAAATAGTTCACGCCGACGCTCATCAGCTCCACCGCATCGAGGGCGGAGCGGCCCAGCCAGGGGGAGCCGGCGGCGTGCGAAGCACGGCCCTTGAAGCGGAAATAAACCTGGAAGTTAGCGAGGGAGCGGGAGGACATGACGCCGCTGACCACGCCGGGATGCCATGAGACGGCGGCATCCAGGTCATCGAAGGCGCCGGCACGGGCCATGAAGGTCTTGCCGGAGCCGCCTTCCTCACCCGGGCAGCCATAGTAGCGCACGGTGCCCGGCAGGCCGTTCTGCGCCAGCATGTCCCGCGCGGAGACGGCGGCCAGCATGGCGCCGGCGCCCAGCAGGTTATGGCCGCAGCCATGGCCGGTGGCACCTGCGGTGATGGGGCTGGGCTCGGCGACGCCGGCCTCCTGGCTCAATCCGGCCAGGGCATCGAACTCACCCAGGAAGCCCAGCACCGGGCCGCCGCCGCCCGCTTCCGCCATGAAGGCGGTGGGAATGCCGCCGACATTGCGGGTGATGCGGAAACCTTCCGCCTCCAGCGCCGTGATCTGCTCCTCGATCGACTTGTGTTCGTCGAAGCGCAGTTCGGCGTGGTCCCAGATCCGGTCGGCGACGGCGGTGAAGACGGGGCTCTTGGCCTCGAGCTCGGCGGACAGGCTGGCGAGGGGGATGGGTTCGTTGCGCATAGGTCCTCCTGCATCCGCCCAATGGTCGCGCCCCGGGAGGAGCGCGGCAGGTGGCGGGCATCGAAGGTTCCTAGGCTCGGCACCTGGGCGGGGCAACCCAAAGGGCAGATAGTTCCCCAGGTGAAACACATGCCCCAGGTGAGGCATGTGGTTCAGGGTGCGGGGTAGGACTGGCCGAAGGGCGATTGCGAGGTGACGAGGCCGCCGCCATCGAAAGCGCGGTCTGCCGGGTTCAGCGAGGGCGTGGCGTAGGCCGCATTGATGGGGGCGGAGGCATATTCGGTGCCGATGCGCGGCGCGATGGCGGCGACGTAGTTCTCCGTCTCGTCCGGCAGGATCTTGGCGCCGGCGAGGTACAACGCCACCCGGTCCGGCCCCGCATTGTAGGCGGCCAGGAAGTAGGGCGAGCCGAAGCGGTCGTACATGTCCTTCAGATAGGCAGTGCCGGCGAAGATGTTGTCGCGTGGCTCGTAGGGGTCGCTGCCGAGGCCGAGGCGGGAGCGCAAGCGGTCGTAAGTGGCGGGCATGACCTGCATCAGCCCCATGGCGCCGGCACCCGAGGTGATCAGCGAGCCATCGCCGGCATAGAGCCGCCCGCCGGATTCCTGGCGCATCACCTCGCGGACCCACACTTCCGGCACGCCGAAGCGGGTTGCGGCCTCGGCGATGTAGGGGCCCCAGGGGTCTTCAGGCAGGCCGGGCACGGGGTAGCGGCGCGGGGCGGCTTCGGCACGGTAGGCGCTGGCTTCGGCGCGGGAAGCGTTAAGGTCGTAGCCGTAGTCGCCGCTGCCGCCATAGCCGCGCTGGCCGTCCCAGGACTGGGCGGGCGGCAGGGCGCAGCCGGCCAGCGAAGCCGCCATCAAGCCGAAGGATGCCAGGTGCCTGAGCTTCATCCGGACCTTCTCTTCCCCTGGTTTGCCGGCATGGCGTGCCGATGCGTCCGCGCCGCAGGCCCGCATCACCGTCAGCATTCGGTGACGTTGACCGCGAGGCCGCCCAGCGAGGTTTCCTTGTACTTGGACTGCATGTCGATGCCGGTCTGCCGCATGGTGCGGATCACGTCGTCCAGCGAAACGTGGTGGGCGCCATCGCCGCGCAGCGCCAGCCGCGCGGCGATGATGGCCTTGTTCGCGCCCAGGGCGTTGCGCTCGATGCAGGGGATCTGCACGAGGCCGCCGATCGGGTCGCAGGTCAGGCCGAGGTTGTGCTCCATGCCGATCTCGGCGGCGTTCTCGACCTGGGCGGGCGTGCCGCCCATCGCTGCCGCGAGGCCGGCAGCGGCCATCGAGCAGGCGACGCCGACCTCGCCCTGGCAGCCGACCTCGGCGCCGGAGATGGAGGCATTGCGCTTGTACAGGACGCCGATGGCGGCGGCGGTCAGCAGCAAGTCGAACACCCCTTGCTCGGTCGCGCCGGGGACGAAGCGCTCATAGTAGTGCATCACGGCGGGGACGATGCCGGCGGCGCCGTTGGTCGGGGCGGTGACGACGCGGCCGCCGGCGGCGTTCTCCTCGTTCACCGCGATGGCGAACAGGCTGACCCAGTCGGACACCGCCATGGGGTCGGCCTCCCGCGGGCGGGCCACCAGGTCGCGGTGCAGGCTGGCGGCGCGGCGGCGCAGATGGGTACGGCCAGGCAGGTGGCCTTCGCCGCGCATGCCTCGCTCGATACAGTCGCGCATGGTGTCGCGGATGTGGCGCAGGCCGGCCTCGACCTCCTGTGCGCCGCGGCCGCGCTCCAGCTCATTCGCCATCATCATGGCGCCGATGCCGAGGCCGCTGCGCTCGGCCATCGACAACATTTCCCGCCCCGAGCCGAACGAGTAGGGAACCGTGATGGCGGAGGGCGCCACGACCTGTTGCTGGAGTTCATGCTCCGTGGCGACGAAGCCGCCGCCGATCGAGTAGCAGGTGAGGCTGCTGATGGTGGTGCCATCCGCGGCGAAGGCGGTGAAGCGCATGCCGTTGGTGTGGCCGGGCAGGCTGTCCCGCCGGTGCATCAGCAGGTCCTCCGCCTCCGCGAAGGGCACCAAATGCCGGCGGCCGAGGCGGATCTGGGCATCCTGGCGGATGTGGGCGACGATATCGGCCGTCGCGTCCGGGTCCACCAACTCCGGCCGTTCCCCGGACAGGCCCAGCAGCAGGGCGATGTCGGTCGCGTGGCCATAGCCAGTCAGGGCGAGGGAGCCGAAGACCTCCGCCCGGACGCGCGCGACGGCGCTGAGCTGGCCCTCGGCGGCAAGCGTGTCCACGAAGCCGGCAGCCGCCCGCATGGGGCCGACGGTGTGGGAGCTGGAAGGGCCGATCCCGACACGGAAGATATCGAACACCCCGAAGTCCATGCGGCCGTATTCCTGGTACGATTTGGCAGGCGCCCGCAGGTTGCGGGGGCCTCTGCCTGGGCAAGATACCACCTCCCGCGCCCTGAGTCGCCCGGCAGTGGCGCGCGGGGGGCGGGATAAGTCCAGGCCCTTCAACGGCCTAGCTTTCCATCCGGAAGCGCTGCTATCTTGAGGCGGCGGAGCAAGCATGGCAATGTTGGGCTGCCTGAACAGGTTTGAGGCGTGGCTACAGCCTGGAGAGGCGATGCCCTCTGTCCTCGCGGCCGGCCGAACCTCCGATGACCATTTCTAACGCAGCGATGTCGATACCGGTGCCGGCGACCTTCCCGTGGGGCGAGTCCGCCATGGCACGGATGATCCGGGATTTCGATTGGGCCGCCACGCCGTTCGGGCCGGTCGCGGACTGGTCCGGCACACTGAAATCCACCCTTAGCTACGTGCTGGAATCGCCGTTACCGTTGGCCTTGCTATGGGGTAGGGATGGGCGACTGCTCTACAATGACGCCTATGCCGCTTTCTGCGGTGAGCGCCATCCGTCGATCCTGGGCCAGCGCATCACCGATGCCTGGCCGGAAGCGGCGGCCTTCAATGCCGCCGCCGTGGCCGAGGTTCTTTCGGGCAAGAGCCTGTCCTTCAAGGATCAACGGTTCCTGCTTCACCGGCATGCCGACCCGGACGAAGTGTGGCTGGACCTGCATTACAGCGTGGTGCGGGACCGCCCGGCCAACCCTGTCGGCGTCCTGGGCGTGGTCATGGAGACCACCGGGCGCGTTCAGCTGGAACGCCGGCAAATGGACGCCAGCCTCGCCCTGAAGCAGAGCGAGACGCAGCTTCACGCGCTGACCGCCGCCCTGCCGCAGATCATCTGGACGGCCGACGCGCAGGGCCATTACGACTTTTTCAACGAGCGCTGGCGTGAGTTGACGGGGTTGCCGCCTACGGCGACGGACACCGCGCTGTGGCTCTCCGTCGTTCACCCGGAGGACAGGGAGGCGGCGGCGCTTCAGTGGCGCCAGGCCGTCGAAAGCGGCTACCTGTACCAGAGCGAATATCGCCTCAGGCGGGCGGATGGTGTCTGGCGCTGGTATCTGCGACGTGCCTTGCCGGTGCGGGACCCGATGACGAGCCAAGTGGTGCGGTGGCTGGGGACCTGTACGGATATCGAGGATACCGTTCGGGCGCGCATGCTGCTGCGCCAGAATGCGCTGGACCTTGAGGCGAGGGTGCAGGAGCGGACGCGCCAGCTTGAGCAAGCTCAGCACGAACGGCTGTTGGCCCAGGAGCAACTGCGGCAGGCGCAGAAAATGGAGGCCATCGGTAACCTGACCGGCGGCATCGCACATGATTTCAATAATTTGCTGCAGGTCGTTAATGGCAGTCTTGAACTGCTGCAGCGGGATGTGGGGGCGCTTCCACGGGCCAGCCAGCGCATCCGGCACGCGCTGACGGCGGTGGAGCGGGGCTCGCAGCTGGCGCAGCAATTGCTGGCCTTCGGCCGGCGGCAGCCCTTGCAGCCCAAGGTGGTGAATGTCGGGCGGTTCATCCTGGGGCTGGATGACATGCTGAAGCGCACGTTGGGCGAGCGTGTCGAGGTCCGGACCATCATCGCGGAGGGGCTGGGCAACACGCTGGTGGACCCCGGGCAGGTGGAGAACGCCCTGCTGAACCTCGCCATCAATGCGCGGGATGCCATGGAGGGCGAGGGCAAGCTCGTCATCGAGGCGCAGAACGTCGTGCTGGATGAATCGGACGTCCGGGTCCACGCCAAGATCGTGCCCGGGCCTTATGTCATGCTGTCGGTGACCGATACCGGCTCGGGCATCCCACCGGGGATCCTGGCCAAAGTTTTCGAGCCGTTCTTCACGACCAAGCCCGAGGGCAGGGGCTCCGGCCTGGGGCTTTCCATGGTGTATGGCTTCGTCCGCCAGTCCGGTGGCTATGTGCGGATCGACAGCACGCCAGGGTCGGGCACCACCGTCAGCCTCTATCTGCCGCAGGTCATGGCCGAGGAGGCAGCATTCCAACCAAAGCGCGGCGGCCTTATCACCGGCGGGCAGGAGACCATCCTGGTGGTGGAGGACGACGAAGCGGTCCGCAGCGTCGTCGTCGAGACGATCGGCGAGCTTGGCTACAAGGTGCTGCGGGCCAAGGATGCGCATAGCGCGCTCATGGTCCTGGAGAGCGGCCTGCGCGTCGATATTCTATTCACCGATGTCGTGATGCCGGGGCCGCTGCGCAGCACGGTATTGGCAGAACGCGCGAAGCAACTTCAGCCCGGGATCTCGGTTCTGTTCACCTCGGGCTATGCAGAGAACGCCATCGTGCACGAGGGGCGGCTGGATGCGGGCGTGGAACTGCTGAGCAAGCCGTATACTCGTGAGGCGTTGGCGCGGAAGTTCCGGCAGGTTCTGGACTGCGGGAGAGAGCGGGGGGTGCCGGAGCCTTGACGGTTTACCGCGAAAGGTACACGGACTGTTTTGAGGATCTTACCGGTCCAGTGGCTGGCCGTTCCAGGCCACTCATCCACGTTCATGACTGAGGCTTGTCGACACGTTGGAACAGCTCGCACGCATTGAAAGCGGCATTGCCGGCCTAGACACGCTGCTAAACGGCGGGCTGGTCGCGGGGTCCTCCTATATCATCCAGGGCCGGCCTGGATCGGGTAAGACGATCTTCGCCAACCAGATCGCCTTCCACCACGCCGCGCATGGCGGGCGGGTGCTGTTCGCGACATTGCTTTCCGAGACACATGAGCGGCTGTTCCAGTTCCTCTCTACGCTCAGCTTCTTCGACCGCGAGCGCATCGGCCGTGAGATGCAGTTCGTCAGCGCCTTCGACACCTTGCAAAGCGAGGGATTGGACGAGGTCGTCAAGCTGCTGCGGCGCGAAATAGGCCGGCAGAAGGCATCCGTGCTGATCGTCGACGGCGTACTGAATGCACGGTCCCGGGCCGATACGGCGATCGATACGAAGAAGTTCATTGCGGAGTTGCAGGGACATGCGGCCTTCGCCGGCTGCACGGTGCTGTTCCTGACCAGCGCCAGGCTGGATGATGGCAGCCCTGAGCACACGATGGTCGACGGCGTCATCGAGTTGGGGGACGACCTGACCGGCGCCCGTTCGGTGCGGCGGATGAACCTGCGGAAGACGCGTGGCAGCGGCGCCATCTCTGGCCTGCATGAGTTCGAGATCACCGAAAACGGGATCGTGATCTACCCGCGTCTGGAAGCCGTACTGAGCCGGCCCTCTGTGCCCGATGAACTGGATCTTGGGCGGACCAGCACTGGGACGGCGGATCTCGACAGGCTGATCGGGGGCGGGCTGCAGAAGGGCTCTGCCACCCTGCTGATCGGGCCTTCCGGCAGTGGCAAGACGTCGCTCGGCATCAGCTTCGTATCCCAGGCGACGGTGGAGGAACCTGGGCTGATCTTCGGCTTCTATGAATCGGAAGAGCGGCTGAAGCGCAAGGCCAGTGCGCTCGGCTTCGAACTCGGACAGAAGATTAAAGACGGTGCCGTGTTCGTTGCCTGGCAACCGACCACGGAGCGCCTGCTGGACGCGCTGGGGCACCGGTTGCTGAATGCCGTGCGGCAGAAGAACATCAAGCGGGTTCTGATCGATAGTCTGGGCGGCATGGCCCGGGCTGCGGTCAGGAGCAATCGGGTCACCGAGTTCTTCACGGCTTTGATCGGCGAGTTGCGCGCCATGGGCGTGACGGTGATTGCCACATGGGAAATTCGCGACATGTTCGATTCCAATGCGCAAGCGCCGGCACTGGAACTGTCCAGCATCTTCGAGAACCTGATCCTGCTGCGGTTCATCGAGGACCAGTCCCAGCTTCGCCGCATCCTGACCGTCATCAAGGTGCGGGACAGTGAGTACGACCCTTCCTTCCATGAGATGGTGCTGAACCAGGACGGTATCCGGCTTGACGCACCTGGCGAGCAGAAGGCGCGCCAGCTGGAAGCCTCACGCCCTCGGCTAGGGGGCTGATCGCGTCAGCGCTCAGGACGGAAGCCGCAGCATGACAACGATCATGGTAGTTGACGACGAGTTCCTTGTCGCGGACGTGCTGGCCTTCGCGTTGGAGGATGAGGGATACATGGTCGTCCGTGCCAGCAATGGGCGGAAGGGACTGGACGTCTTCCAACGCGACAGGCCAGCCCTGGTGATTACCGACTTCATGATGCCGGTGATGAACGGGCTGGAATTTGCCAGCGCCATCAAGTCCCGGCCTGAGGGCGCGGATCTGCCGATTATCCTGATCAGTGGCGCCCAGGCGGATATCGCGCGCCAGAACGGCCATCTGTTCGCAGCGGTGTTCGACAAGCCGTTCAGGGTCGAGGAGATTATTGCGACCGTCATTTCGTTCGTTGGGCGGCCTTACTCGTAGGCAGCGGCGTGGTGGTCAGGCTTCATCGAAGCCCGGCATCGTTTTTATTTACATAATATATATTATACGGAAATGAAGGCGGCTGCTTGCCGGCTTAGTCTGGGGACGCACCGGCGTCTGCGGGCACGTCCTTCCCGGTCAGGATGCATTCCAACAAAGTCCCTGCCCCGGCCTTTCCAAGCACAGGGCTCACCAGCTCGCGGAATTTATCGGTAAGCTCCGTGTCGGTCAGCGGCATCTCCGGGTCGCCTTTGCGGATAGGCTGTTCATGCAGCAGCACCTCGCCGCTCTTGAGCTCCACGCGCAGCCGGGCCGCGCGTCGGCGGGGATAAGCGTCCGCCAGATCGGGCGCCAAACTGACGCTCACCTTTGGCATGAAGGCGTGCAGGATAGGGTCCTGTAACCGCTGTGGCGTGAAGGCGTCCAGCCGCACGGCGCCGAGATGCAGCAGTGCCGCGATGCAGTATTGGGTACTGAAGCGCGCTTCCTGCTCCGTCGTTACCACCGGCCGGTCGCACATCTCGGCCGTGGGGCGGTAGCCGGCGACGTGGATGGAGAGCACGTCGTCAGGCTCAAAGCCGTGCTGCTCCCGCAGGGCCAGAAGGCCGTCAAGCGCGGGAAAGATATGGCCGCAGCAACCGTGATTCTTGAAGGTGATGCTGGCGATGACGAAGGATTCGCCTAATCCGATGAGTGCATGATCCCATTGCCCCGTGGAATCACTGGTGGCGGCGGCGAAGCCTGCCGGGCCATGCAGCACGTCCGGCGCGCCCGTAACGCCAGCTGCCGCGGCACGTGCGGCCAGCAGCCCGGCCTCGGCCGCGTGGCCCGCATGCATGGGCTTGCTGAGCCCCTCGCCCCGGAAGGCCTGCTGTAGGCCGCCGGCGGAGGTGGCGGCCAACGCGATGGCGTGGCCGATGCGGACGGCATCGCAGCCCAGCAGCAAGGCTGCAGCCACAGCGGCGCTGATGGTGCCGACCGTCGCGGTGGTGTGCCACATGCGATAGTGGCTGGGCTGCACCGCCAGGGCGATTCGGCCGCCGACCTCGTAGCCAGCGACCAGGGCGCGCAGCAATTGGTCCATGCTGGCGCCCTGCCCTTGCGCCACGGCCAGGGCGGCGGCGATGGTAGGGCTACCGGGATGCAGGCCGGAATCACGGTGGATGTCGTCGAACTCCACCGTGTGGCTGGCAATGGCATTCAGCAGGGCTGCGTGGCGTGCCAAGCCCCGCTGGCCATCGACGTAGCAGACGGCCTGCCCCACGCCGCGTTCATCCGCCAGCGCAGCCGCCAGCAGCGTAGCAGGCGGCCGCTGCGCTCCGGGCAGCGTGGCGGCGAACCAATCCAGCAGCGCCCGCCGCGCGTGATGTTCCAGGCCATCTGGCCAGGGGCACCGGTGCCAGCTTGCCGCGTGGCCGGCCAGGATGAGAAGCGGGTTGTCCATTATCGCAGGACCGCCAGCCCATCCACCGCATAGGCCCCCTGCCCGGCCGGCAATACGAAGAGCGGGTTGATCTCGGCTTCGAGCAGGCGTTCGCCCGCGGCGCCGGCCATGGCGGCGAAAGCCAGCACGGTATCGACCAGCGCGGAGATATCGGCAGGCGGTGCGCCACGGAAGCCGCGCAGCAGCCGGGCAGCCTTCAGTTCCTCCACCATCGCCTCGGCATCGGTGCGGGTGATTGGCAGCAGGCGCAGGGCTGTGTCCTCGAACAACTCCGCCGCCACGCCGCCGGAGCCCAGCAGGATGACCGGGCCTAGTTGTGGGTCGCGGTGGAAGCCGAGGATCATCTCCACGCCGCCACGAATGCGCTCCTGCACCAGGAAGCCTTCTGGTTCCGGGGCACCGGCGGCGCGCAGGTTTTGCAGCATTGTTGCGCAGGCCTCGGGAATCTGCTCCGCCATCAGGCCGACGCGGACGCCGCCCAGGTCGCTCTTATGCGCGATGGCGCGAGAGAGGATCTTGAGCACCACCTCACCGCCCATGTCGCGTGCGGCCGCTGCGGCGGCGGCGGCGTCGCTGGCGGTCTGCTCGCGCGTCAGCGGCACGCCGAAGCGCGCGAACAGCGCCTTGCTCTCGGCTTCGTTCAGGTTACCGGCCGGGAGCGGGGCGAGGATGCTGTCATCCGGCGGCGTGATGGCGGCCGGTGGCGGCAGGTCGCGAGGTTGCAAGGCCCTCAGCACCGTGGCGCAGCTCTCCGGTGTGGCGAATGCCGGGATACCCTGCGCGTTCAGCAGCCGCACCAGATGCGGTGCGTGCGGGCTGACATAGGCGAGGACCGGCTTCTCGCTGCGCGCCTGGCACTCGACGATGGCGCCCGCGACGATATCCGGCGTGGCCAGGGCGGAGGAGCCAATGACCACCACCACCGCATCGTAAGCCGCACCCTCCAGCAACGCGTCGATGGCGCCGCGGAACAGGTCCGGCCGCAGGCCAGCCAGGGTGACATCGACGGGGTTGCGGCCGATCGCGGCAGGGTCCTCGTTCAGCAGGGTTGCCAGGCGGTCAGTCGTCGGTGCATCGGGCGGCGGCACGTCGATGCCCGCCAGGCCGCAATTATCGGCCAACAAGGTGCCGGCGCCGCCGGTGGAGGTCAGGATGGCGACGCGGTTACCGCGCATGCGGCGGCCCGTCACCAGCGCCGCGGGAATGTCCAGCAGGTCGGTGAAGCTTTCCGCGCGGATCACACCGCATTGGCGGAACAGCGCATCGTAGACACGGTCGGCGCCGGCCAGTGCGCCGGTATGGGATGTCGCAGCACGCGCACCGGAATCCGAACGCCCGACTTTGTAGACAACGATGGATTTGCCGAGGTCGGCGGCACGGCGGGCGGCACGCTGGAACACGTCCGGCCGCCGCAGCCCTTCCATGTAGACGGCGATGACGTCGGTAGCCTCGTCCTCCACCAGGTGCTCGATCATGTCGCTGCTGTCGAGATCGGCTTCGTTGCCGGTGGAGACCAGCTTGGCGAAGCCGATGCCACGGTCGGCGGCGCGTGACAGCAGCGAGCCGAGGATGCCGCCACTTTGCGACACCACGGAAATCCGCCCGGCGGGCAGGTCGCCAACTTCCAGCGCACCGGTCGCGGACAGCATCATGCCATCCGTCAGGTTGACGAGGCCGATGGTGTTGGGGCCGAGCAGGCGCATCGTGCCGGCAGCGTCCTTCAGGGCCTGCTGGCGCCGGGCGCCTTCCTCATTCGCCTCGCCATAGCCGCTGGCCAGGACGATGGCAGCCTGGCAGCCGCGCGCTGCGAGATCGCGCACCGCCGCTTCCGCCCGCTCCGGCCCCAGCAGCACGATGGCGGCGTCCGGTGCACCGGGCAGCGCGGCAATATCCGGGTAGCAGCGCAGCCCGGCGATGGTCTCGGCGCGGGGGTTCACCGGCCAGATGTCACCGGTGAAGCCGTATTTCTGCAGGTAGCCCACCGGGCGCCCGGTCATCTTCGAAGCATCGGCCGAGGCGCCGATGATGGCGACGCTGCGGGGGCGCAGCAATGCCCCGATGGCGCTCATGCCACCGTTCCCTTCTTTGCGGCGCGGCGCTGTGCGACGCCTTCCAGGAAGGCCGCGACCGATTCCTGATGCTCGCGCGAGCTGTAGCAGATGGCCTGTGCCTGGCTGCCCATGCCGAAGACCTGCTCGGCCGTCAGCTCGAAGGTCTGGTTCAGGATGCTCTTGCCAAGGGCCAGGGCTGCCGGCGCACCGTGCGAGAGTTCCTCGGCCCAGGCACGCGCTTCGTCCAGCAAAGTCGCCGCGCTGGCCACCTTGTCGATCATGCCGAGGCGCAAGGCCTCCTCCGGCTCCACGGTCCGGCCGGAAAAAATGAGCTCCTTGGCCCGGGAAAGGCCGACGCGGCGCGGCAGGAAGTACATGCCGCCACCATCGGGGATCAGACCGCGCAGGATGTAGCTCATGGCGAAGCGGGCCGTATCCGCCGCCATGACGAAATCGCAGCACAGCGCGACATCGCAGCCCAAGCCGGTGGCTGCGCCGTTGACGGCGGCGATGGTGGGCTTCGGCAGATCATGCAGCATGGCGATGGCATGGTGCGTGCGCTGTTGCCGCCGCCAGCCATTGAGCGCGACCTCACCCGGCGGGACGGACAGGCGTGCCTGCATCGACTTGACGTCACCACCGGCGCAGAAGCCCTGGCCGGCACCGGTGATGACGAGGGCGCGGATGGCATCGTCGCGCGAGACACGGTCCAGCGCCGTCATCAGCTCGGCGCGCATGTCGTCGTCGATCGCATTGCGCGCGGCCGGGCGGTTCAACGTCAGTACGGCGACGGGGCCGGTGGCATCCAACAGGATGGATGGTTCAGCGGAGATGGCGGTCATATGCTCAGCCTTTTCAGTCTCGCGCGGCGGCGTTGAGTGGCCGCGGCAGCGTGGTTCCGGCGTTCCAGGCGCGCAGGGCTTCCACTGCGCCTTCGAAATAGAGGCGGAAATTCTGTTGTGTGACGTAGCCAAGATGCGGCGTCAGGATAGTGTTGGGGGCTGCGCGGATCGGGTCATCCGGCGCCATCGGCTCCGGTTCATGCGTGTCGATGGCGGCACCGCCGAGCTGGCCGCTCTCCAGCGCCGCGATCAGGGCGGATTGCTCCACCAGCGGACCGCGGGCGGTGTTCACCAGCAACGCGCCGGGCCGCATCGCCCCGAGCTCGGCCGCGCCGACGATGCCACGCGTCGCCGGGCCAAGGCCAAGATGCAGGGTCACGATGTCGGACTGGCGGAACAACGCTTCCTTGGAGACCAGGGTGGCGCCGGCGGCTTCGGCCTTCTCCGCCGTCATGTTCGGGCTCCAGGCCAGCAGCTTCATGCCGAAGGCATGGCCGATGGCCGCCACGCCGGCACCGATGCGTCCCAGCCCGGCCACGCCGAGAGTGGCGCCAGCCAGGCCCAGCCCCGTGCCCTGCTGCCAGCCGCCCTGCCGCAGCAGCTGTTCCTGCTGTGGAATGCGGCGGGCCAGGGCCAGGATCAGGCCCCAGGCCAGTTCCACCGTGGGCGATGGCTCGGACGACGTGCCGCAGACGGCGATGCCATGGGTATCGCATGCCGCCAGGTCCAGCACCCGGTTACGCATGCCGGTGGTGACCACGAATTTCAGGTCCGGCAGCGCTGCCAGCAGGCTGGCTGTGAGGGCCGTGCGCTCGCGGATCAGCACCACCGCATCGGCGTCATGCAGCCAGTCCCGCAAGGTGGCACCTTGCAAGTGGTCCTGCATGATCTCGACCGGCAAACCCGACCAATCGGCGGCGTGCCGTGCCGCATCGCCGAAATCGTCCAACAGGACGATGCGGCGCAGCGCCGGGCGCGGGCTCATTCGGCGCGAATGTTGGCGCGGGTGACGACTTCCTGCCAGCGCTTGCGGTCTTGCTCGATGAAGCGGCCGTAGTCGGCGGGGGTGGGGCTGGGCTCGATCTCGACGCCCTCCTCCTGCAGCCGCTGCTTCACCGCGGTGTCGGCCAGGGTGGCGTTCAGCGCCGCGTGCAGGGCGGTCACCCGGTCGGCGGGCGTGCCGGTCGGCGCCAGCAGGCCGTACCAGGTGGAGGACAGGACGTTGGTGAAGCCCTGCTCGACCGTGGTTGGCACATCCGGCAGGAAATCCAGCCGCCTGGGGGCGGCAATGGCCACGGCGCGCAGCCCGCCGGAGGCGATGTGCGGGCGCAGGGGCGCCGCCGCGTTGGTGAGGATCTGCACCCGCCCGGCCAGCACGTCGGTAATGGCCGGCCCGGTGCCGCGATACGGGATGTGCTCCATCTCCGTCCCGAATTCCAGTGACAGCAGGGCGCCCAGCACATGGCCGGTGGTGCCGACGCCGGGGCTGGCGTAGGCAAGCGGCGGCTGGGCGCGCCGTGCGAGGTCGCGCAACTCGCCCATCGTCTTCGCCTCCACCTGTGGATTGACGGTGATGACGTTGGGCGCGTTGCCGACGAAGCCGATCGGCGCGAAGTCCTTGATGATGTCGTAGGGTACGCGGGGCTGCACCAGGCTGCTGATGAGGAAGCTGCCGCTGCCGCCTAGCAGGATGGTGTAGCCATCCTTCGGGGACTGGGCCACGGCCTCATTGCCCAGCACGCCGCCGGCGCCGCCACGGTTCTCCACCACGAAGGTCTGGCCGAGGCGCGTGGCCATGCCATCGGTGACGACGCGGCCGACGATGTCGTTGCTGCCGCCCGCGGCAAAGGGAATGATCAACCGGATCGGGCGGTCGGGGAAGCGGGTGGACTGCGCCAGGGCCGGGCGGCCGAGCGCCAGGGCGGGCGCCAGTAGCAGCGCATTGCGACGGTTGATCATGGCAGACATCCTCCAGGACATTGCGTCCCCGTCGGTCGCGGGGTTTCAGCCGGTTGAGCATGGGCGGTGCCCGGGCCGGCTGAGAAGTCCTAGATTGCGTTGCGCTACCCCAACCTGATGTTATGCTGGCTGAATGCGCCACACCCTGCCACCCCTGGAAAGCCTGTGGGTTTTCCATGTCGTCGCCCAGGCGGGCAGCCTGACGGCGGCGGCCTCGACGCTCGGCGTGACCCAGCCAGCCGTCAGCAAGCGGCTGAAGGATCTGGAGGCCGCCCTGGGCTGTGCTCTGGTGCGGCGCGGCGCCAATGCGCTGAGCCTGACGGCGCTGGGCCACCGCTTCGCCGCCGAAATCGGGCAAGGCCTCGCGCAATTGCAGGCGGCGACGCAGAATTTGCAGGCGCAGGACCCACCGCTGCGCATCCGCGCCTACACGACCTGGGCCATGCGCTGGCTGATCCCACGCCTTGCCAGCTTCAGGGACCTGCATCCGGGCATCGATGTCGAAGTCAGCACCTCGACGGCCATGGTGGACCTGGCGCGGGAAGGCGTCGACGCTGCGATCAGCACGGCACCCGGCGACCGCCCGCCCTCCCCCGGCGCGCTGCGCCTGCAGGCGGTAGCAGTGGCGCCCTTCGCCGCACCGGCGGTGGCTGTGGTCTGGGGCGATGGTTCGGGCGCCGGCGGGCGCCTGCTGGGCAGCAAGGTGCGGGCGCAGGACTGGCCTAGATGGCTCCACGCCCACGGGCGGAACGTGCCGGCGCCGCCGCTGCTGTTCGAGAGCACGACGCTGGCCATCCAGGCGGCGTTGGAAGGCTTGGGGATCGTCATCTGCACGCCGGGCTTCGTCCAGGACGATGTGCGTGAGGGCCGGCTGGTGGGCCTGCCGGGACGCACACTGGTGACGGGGGACTATTACTGGCTGATCCTGCCTTCAGGCCGCAGGTCGGTGCCCTTGCGGATTTTCTCCGACTGGCTGGTGCAGCAATCCGAAGCAAAGACGAGTGCTTAGGCGAGGCGCAGCTTTGCAGTGACGAAATCGGCGCCGCCGCGCGACAAGCCGGCTTGAGGCCGCGCCGCTTCTTGGCCAGGCTCCCCTTCGGCAATTCTATGGGGGCGAGCATGACGGGTGATCCGAAGGACCTGGCGGTCGAGACAGCGCAGGTCTGGTTCGGCGTGACGGCGCCGAATGACGCGGCGCTGGAGTTCGCGGCCGACCTGCGGCAGACCGTGGAGGCGTTCGAAGCGCTGCGCGGGCGCCTGCGCTTCGAGGACGAGCCGGTGGATTTCGAGGCCGCCCTCCTCGCCTGTCGGGAAGCCGAGTGATGGACGCACACTCCACCACCCAGGGTACCGACCTTGCCACCCTGTCCCTGGTCGAGGCCGCGGCGGCGGTCGCGGATGGTAGCGTAACGTCGCTGGCGCTGACGGAAGCATGCCTGGACCGTATCACGCGGCACGACCAGGGGCTGAACACCGTCATCTGGATCGAGGCGGAGGCCGCGCTGGAAGCGGCCCGCACGGCGGACCGTACCCGTGCGGATGGGAAGGCGCTGGGGGCGCTGCACGGCGTGCCGATGGCGCATAAGGACATGTATTACCAGGCCGGGCGCCTGAGCACCTGCGGCTCCGCCATCCGCGCCGATTTCCGCCCGGACTATACCGCGACGGTCATCGAGCGGTTGGAGGCAGCCGGCGCCATCACCTTTGCCGGGCTCAACATGGCAGAGTTCGCGCAGAACCCCACGGGACATAACCGGCATTTCGGCGACTGCCTGAATCCGTGGGATGGCGACTACATCACCGGGGGCTCTTCCTCCGGCTCCAGCGCGGCGGTCGCGGCGCGCTTCACCTTCATGGCGTTAGGCTCCGACACCGGCGGTTCCATCCGGCTGCCGGCCTCCTGCTGCGGCATCACCGGCCTGAAGCCGACGCAGGGGCGGGTCAGCCGCTACGGGGCAATGCCCCTCTCCTTCTCCTGCGACAATGTCGGCCCGTTGACCCGCAGCGCGCGGGACTGCGCCCGGGTGATGCGCGTGATGGCGGGGCCGGACCCGAAGGACCGCACCGCGGCCCAGTTGCCGGTGCCGGATTACGAAGCGAAGCTGGACGGGGACCTGCGCGGCACGCGCATCGGCATACCCGACACCTGGTTCATGGAAGACGTCGACGAACCGGTCATGGCCGCCACGGAGGCCGCCCTGGCCGTGTTGCAGGCACGCGGCGCCACGCTGGTGCGGCTGGCGCTGCCGATGATCGAGGACGTCGCCGCGTACTCGGCCATCCTTGGGCGGTGCGAGGCCGCTGCCATCCATGCGCAGTGGATGCGTGAGCGGCCGCAGGACTACGCCGTCCATCTCTCCGCCAGGCTCTTCCCGCCCCTCGGCATTCCGGCGCCCTACTATATCGAGGCGCAGAGCCGCCGGGGGCCCATCCTGCGGGCCTTCGCCAAGGAGGTGTTCGGGGCGGTGGACCTGCTGGCCACGCCCACCATCCCGACCCGCATTCCCACCCGCCTGGAAACCGATATCGACGCCGGTACGCCCGGCGCGGTGGAACGCTTCATGGGGGTATCCCGCAACACCCGGCTGCTGAACTATTTGGGCCTGCCAGCCATCAGCGTGCCGTGCGGCTTTGATGACCGGGGCTTGCCCGTGGGTCTGCAATTGATAGGCCGCCCCTTCGGCGAGGGCCGCGTGCTGCACGCCGCCGACGCCCTACAATGCGACACCGATTGGCACGAGAGGGTGCCCAACTTGGCCTGAGCCAGCAGCGGGCCACGCAGGGTCGGCCATTGGCGCATAGCGCGCTGATGCCGGTGGACCGGTGCGACAGCTTTCTGCCGGCACCTGCGGCTTGAGCCGGACCATACGGCCCGGAGGGATGCCGCTGCGTAACAGGCCAGCAGCCCAACTTGGCGTGCTGGCCAATCTGCTCTAGCGTCATGGTGTTATTCCTGGGGTGCCCGCTGGACGGGCTGAGACGGCTTCGCCGAACCCATTGAACCTGATCCGGGTCATGCCGGCGGAGGGATGGAAACACAGCGCACCCCGCTGCCTTCCCCATTGGCATGGCCCCATGGCAGAGGAGCTTGCCTTGCAGATGCAATGGCTGCCTGAGCATGCGCCGCGTGTGTTGGTCATCGGTGCCGGTGTGTCTGGCCTGGTGACCGCGACGGTGCTGGCCGGGCGCGGCGCCAAGGTCTCGCTGATCCACCGGCCTGAGACGCGGACCCGCGCATCGCATTTCGCTGGCGGCATGCTCGCCCCCTGGTGCGAAGCCGCCGATGCACCGCCTCGGCTGGCAGTGGACGCGGCTGGCGCTATCGATTGGTGGAGCACGCACTTCCTCGGCACGCAGCGCCACGGCAGCCTCGTGGTCGCGCCGAGGCGCGACCGGGAGGAGCTGGCCCGCTTCGCCAGGCGTACATCCCATCATACGGCGCTGGACGCGGCGGCCATCGCCGCGCTGGAACCGGATTTGGCGGGGCGCTTCGACCATGGTCTCCACTTTGCGGAGGAAGCCCACCTGGACCCGCGCAAAGCCCTGGAAGCGCTGGCGGACGGGCTGCGCCAGCAAGGCGTCTCCTTGCAGGACTGCGATGCCGACGAAGCGCGCTTCGGCGACTATGACCGCGTCGTCGATTGCCGCGGCCACGCCGCGGCGCAGGACTGGCGGGACCTGCGCGGTGTGCGGGGCGAGATGCTGTTGCTGCGCTGCCCGGACATCTCGCTGAACCGGCCGGTGCGGCTGCTGCACCCACGCATTCCGCTCTACATCGTGCCGCGTGAAGAGCATTGTTTCATGGTCGGCGCGACGATGATCGAGAGCAGCGACCGCCGTGCCATCACCGTCCGCTCCACCATGGATCTCCTGAACGCGGCCTATACGCTGCACCCGGCCTTTGCGGAGGCGGAGATCCTGGAAGCAGGCGCGAATATCCGGCCTACCCTGCCCGACAATATGCCCGCGCTCAGGGACGAGGGACAGGTGCTGCGCCTGAATGGCATGTACCGCCACGGCTTCCTGCTGGCGCCGCATCTCGCCAACCAGGCAGCGGACAGCGTGCTGGATCGTCATACGCATCAACGGAGGGTTAACGCATGATCATCGTCGTCAACGGGAAGGAGCGCGCGATCAGCGCGACAACGCTGGCCGGCATGCTGGTGGAGCTGGGCCTGGCGGAGACGCGGATCGCGACAGCGCATGGCGGTGCCTTCGTGCCCCGCGCAGCTCGTGAGAGCTGCGTGTTGCAGGAGGGCGACAAGGTCGAAATCCTGGCGCCGATGCAGGGAGGCTGAAACGATGCATGTCTACGGCACCGAACTTCGTTCCCGTCTGCTGCTGGGCACGGCGCAGTATCCCTCCCCCGCCGTCATGGTCGAGGCGATTCAGGCCTCGGCCACCGAGGTCGTGACCGTCTCGCTCCGCCGCGAAGGCGCCGGCGGGGAGCAAGGCCTGGCCGGGCAGCGATTCTGGGACGTGCTGCGTCCGCTTAACCTGCGCGTGCTGCCGAACACCGCCGGCTGCCATTCGGTGAAGGAAGCGGTACTGACGGCGCATATGGCGCGCGAAGTATTCGACACGCGCTGGATCAAGCTGGAAGTGATCGGCGAGCACGACACGCTGCAACCGGACGTCTTCGGCCTGGTCGAAGCTGCGCGCATCCTGGTCGCGGACGGCTTCCAGGTGTTCCCCTATACCACCGAGGATCTTGTCGTCGCCGGGCGCCTGCTGGATGCGGGGTGCAAGGTGCTGATGCCGTGGGGATCGCCGATCGGGTCCGGGCGCGGGCTGAACAACGTGTACGGGCTTCGCACGCTCCGCGCGCATTTCCCGGAGGTTCCGCTGGTGGTGGATGCAGGGATCGGCCTGCCATCGCATGCCGCGCAGGCCATGGAGCTGGGCTACGACGCCGTGCTGCTCAATACCGCCGTCGCCGGAGCCGGCGACCCGCCACGGATGGCCCGGGCCATGGCACAGGCGGTCGAGGCCGGGCGGTCGGCTTTCCTCGCCGATCCCGTGCGGGCGCGGGACATGGCGGCGCCTTCCACCCCCGTGCTGGGCATGCCGGTCTTTAGCTGAGGGGCGGCGCTGCTCCGGGCAGCGGCGTCACTGCCCGGACACGTGGCGCTTGTGGCTTTACTTGCCCCAGCGCAGCACGAGCGGGTCCAGCCGCCGTGCCGCATCCAGCAGCCCGGCCCGCACCGCCGGGTGCATGGGCGCGACGGGATGCCGGGGCGCATCGCAGGTGATGACGCCGCCTTCCAGCATCAGTGCCTTGGCCGCCAACAGGCCGCACTGGCGGTTCTCGTAATTGATCAGCGGCAGCCAGCGCGTATAGCCTTCCACCGCCTGCTCCCGCCGGCCGGCCAGGAAATCCATGATGATGGGGCGCAGGCCGTCCATATAGGCGCCGCCCGTCATGCTGCCGGTGGCGCCGGCATCCAGGTCGGCCAGCAGGGTGATGGCTTCCTCGCCATCCCACGGGCCTTCCACCGCATCACCGCCCAGCGAGATCAGTTCGCGCAGCTTGCTGGCGGCGCCGGCGGTCTCGATCTTGAAGTAAGCGACGTGCTCGATCTCCTTCGCCATGCGCGCCAGGAATGGCGCGCTCAGCGGCGTGCCGGCGACCGGGGCATCCTGGATCATGATCGGGATATCGATGGCGTCGGACACAGCGCGGAAGAAGTCGTAGACCGCGGCCTCTCCCACCCGGATGGTGGCGCCATGGTAGGGCGGCATGACCATGACCATCGCCGCGCCCAAATCCTGCGCCCGCCGGCTGCGCTCGGCACAGATGCGGGAGCTGAAATGCGTGGTGGTGACGATGACCGGCACCCGGCCCGCCACATGCTCCAGGATCACCCGGGTCAGTACTTCGCGCTCTTCATCCGACAGCACGAACTGCTCGGAGAAATTCGCCAGGATGCAGAGGCCGTCCGAGCCCGCATCGATCATGAAGTCAATGCAGCGCTTCTGGCTGGCCAGGTCTAGCGCCCCGGATTCGTCGAAGGTGGTCGGAACAACAGGAAAGATGCCGCTGTAGCGAGGTTTGGTGGGCATGGCGGTGTCCTTCTTGCTTCTCAGTGATTATCGCGGGGCACGGGGGAGCCGCTCTTGCCGACCAGGAAGTCGAAATCGGCGCCCTCGTCGGCCTGCAGCACGTGGTCCACGTAGAGGCGCGTATACCCGCGGTCCATATGCTCGGGCGGCGGGCTCCAGGCGGCGCGGCGGGCGGCGAGGTCCGCGTCCTCCACATGCAGGTGCAGGGTGCCGGCCTTCACGTCGAGGGTAATCAGGTCGCCATTCCGCACCAGCGCCAGCGGCCCGCCTGCGGCGGCTTCTGGCGCCACATGCAGCACGACGGTGCCGTAGGCGGTGCCGGACATGCGGGCGTCCGAAATCCGCACCATGTCCCTCACCCCTTGGCGGAGCAGCTTCTGCGGCAGCGGCATGTTGCCGACTTCCGCCATGCCGGGATAACCTTTCGGCCCGCAGTTCTTCAGCACCATGATGCAGTCGGCGTCGATATCCAGCGCCTCGTCATCCACGGCATGGTGCAGGTCCTCGATATTCTCGAACACCACGGCGCGGCCGGTGTGCTGCATCAGGTGCGGCGATGCGGCGGATGGCTTGATGACGGCGCCGTTGGGCGCCAGGTTACCGCGCAGGATGGCGATGCCGGCATCCGGCTTGAACGGCTCCTGCGGCGTGGTGATCACCTCGCGGTTCCAGCAGCGCGCGTCCTTGACGTTGTCCCAGATCGTCTGGCCGTTCACCGTCAGGGCGTCCTTGTGCAGCAGCCCCTGCTCGGCGAGGTCCCGCAACACCACCGGTAGGCCGCCGGCATAGTAGAAATCCTCCATTAGGAACTGGCCCGACGGCATCAGGTTCACCTGGCAATGCACGCCCCGCCCGAGGCGGTCGAAATCATCCAGCGTCAGGTCGACGCCGATCCGCCGCGCGATGGCGATGAGATGCACGACGGCGTTGGTGGAACCCCCGATGGCCGCCAGGGTACGGATGGCATTCTCAAAGGCTTCCCGCGTCAGGATCTTCGTCGGCGTCAGGTCTTCATGCACCATGTCCACGATGCGCCGGCCGGCCATGCGGGCCAGCTCGTTGCGCCGGGCGTCGACGGCCGGGATGGCGGCGTTGGTCGGCAGGCCGATGCCTAGCGCCTCGACCATCGAAGCCATGGAGGAGGCGGTGCCCATGGTCATGCAGGAACCATGGCTGCGGTTCATGCCCGCCTCCGCCTCATGGAACTCCTTCAAAGTGATCTCGCCGGCGCGGAGCTGCTCGCTCATCGAGATGATGTTGGTGCCGGAGCCGATGATCTGGCCCTGGTACACGCCGCGCAGCTGCGGGCCACCAGAGACGCCGATCGCCGGCAGGTCGGCACTGGCGGCGCCCATCAGCAACGCCGGGGTGGTCTTGTCGCAGCCCATCAGCAGCACGACGCCGTCCAGCGGATGGGCACGGATGCCTTCCTCCACATCCATGGCAGCCAAATTGCGGAACAGCATAGCCGTCGGCCGCATCGTCACCTCGCCCAGCGAGGAGACGGGAAATTCCAGCGGGAAGCCGCCGGCCTCCAGCACGCCGTAGCGCACATGCTCGGCAATGGTGCGGAAATGCGAGTTGCAGGGATTGAGCTCGGACCAGGTATTGCAGATGCCGATGACCGGTCGGCCATCGAACTGGTCCTGCGGAAAGCCACGGTTCTTCAGGAAGGACCGGTAGTAGAAGCCCATCTTGTCCTGCCGGCCGAACCAGGCCTGGCTGCGCAGTGGCTTGTCGCCTTTCTTCATGGCGGCGTCCCTTCCCCATGTTTGTGGCCGGCAACAGGCCGGCAGACCGCCAGCTAGCCACGCATTCTCATACCGTTCCAGTCCCAAGATGGCGGTCAGACATGGCTATTCAGGTATGTGCTGCCAGCGGCCTGTCAGGAAACAACAGCGGTTCCAGTACGTCCTGCAGCCTTTGCGCTGCCGGGGAGAGCGGCCGTTCCCGCAGCCGGATCAGTCCATAGGGGGCCACGGACAACGCGGCCTCACCCCGCAACGGCGGCAGGCGGCGGAACTGGCCCTGGGCTTCCAGCATCGCCGCTGCCGGCTCGCTGACTACACAAACGGCATTCCCCCGCCCCAGCAAGGTCAGGTTCAGCAGGATGGAAGCAGTGTCGACAATCCGTGCCGGCATGGGCAGGCCCTGGCGGGCAAACAGCATGTCCACGGCATGGCGCAGCAGGCTGCCAGGCGGTTCCAGCAGCCAAGTGTAGGGCAGCAGAGCCTCCAGCCCGATCTCCCCCGCACCCAGCAGCGGATGGCCAGCGCGGACCAGCAGGCAGAGGGCTTCCTCGCCCACTTCGCGATACTCCAGGGCGGAAACCTGCACGCCAGGCGGCACGCGGGCCAGTACGAGGTCCAGCCTGCCCTTGAACAGGCGGTCGATCAGTTGGGCGCTAGGCTCTACTTCCACGGTGATCCGCAGGCCCGGATGCGTGTCCTGCAAGCGCTCCACCGCCTGCGCCACGCATTCCACCGCCGGCGCGGTGACGGCGCCGATGGCCACGGCGCCGCCGGAGCCGGAGCGCAGGCCGTTCAACTCGGTGGCGGCTTGGCGCAGTTCCAGCAGCACGACGCTGGCGTGGCGCAGCAGCAGGTGGCCGATCTCGTTGGGCTCGACGCCTCGTGGACGCCGCTCGAACACCGGGGCGCCCACCATCCGCTCCAGCTCCGCCAGCAGGCGGGAGGCTGCCGGCTGGGTCAGCCCCAGACTCTGCGCCGCGCGGTTCAGATTCCGCAGCTCGCCCAGCGCGGAGAGCAGCTGCAGGTGGCGTAATTTCAGGCGGGAGCGGACGAACCAGTCGGCTGTCAGCGGGCGGGGCGCGAGTCGTTTGGGCATGCAGCCATGCATACCAAAATCGTCATGGACGCGGCGCAATATTAGTCTGGACGGTCATGCCAGCGCACATCTAACCATACGCCCAAGGCCTGAGACCGCCGCCCTGCCGGCGCCTAGCCAGAACGATAACGTTCAAGAAAGACCGAGGAATGACCGAGGACAACCTTCCCCGCCCGACCCGGCGCGCCCTGCTGGGCGGCAGCCTTGCCCTGGGGCTGGCGGCGCCGCATCTGGCCCTGGCCCAATCCTGGCCCACCCGCCCTGTCACGCTGATCGTCGGCTTCCCGCCGGGCGGGCAGACGGATTTCGCCGCGCGCGTCATCCAGCAAGGCATGTCTGCCGCGCTGGGGCAGGCGGTGGTGATCGACAACCGTGGCGGCGCCGGCGGCAATATCGGCACGGAGGCGGTGCTGCGGGCGCGGCCGGACGGCTATACGCTGCTCGCCGCCAACTCCAGTTCCATGGCCATCAACCCGCACACCTTCCCGGGCATCACCATCGATCCGTTGGAGCTGACCTCGGTCGGCCTGGCGTTGCAAAGCTCGCTGGTGCTGTGCCTGCATCCCTCCGTGCCAGCCAGGACGGTGCAGGAATTCGCCACCTGGATCCGCGCCCAGCCGGGCGGCATGGACTATGGCACCGCGGCCGCGGGCAGCATGTCCCACTGCGCGATGGAGCTGTTCCGCACCCGCATCGGCAACCCGCCGATGGAGATGATCCCCTATCGCGGCAGCGGCCCGGCGATGCAGGACTTCATCGCCGGCCGCTTCAGCGCATTGTTCGACGCGGCTTCGGTGGTCGCGCCCTTCGTCAAGTCCGGCCAGGTGCGTGGCCTGCTGGTCACCGGCCAACAGCGTGCGCCCGCCTTCCCTGACATCCCGACGGCGGCGGAGCTGGGGGTGCAGGACTTCAACATTACCAGCTGGATCGGCCTTTCCGCACCCAAGGGCACGCCGCCAGAGATCGTCCAGCGCCTCAACGCCGCGCTGAACACGGCGCTGGCCGACGCGAATGTGCGCGAGCGCATCACCGGCCAGGGTGATGAGCCGGGCGGCGGCTCGGCCCAGGAATTCGACGTCCGCGTGAAGCGGGACCATGCCCGCTGGGGCGAAGTGGCCCGCGCGGCGAATATCCGCGCGGACGGCTGAACCCGGCCCTGCATCCCGGCCGCCGCTGCGCCGTTACCGCAGCGCGCGGCTGGCGCGGCAGGGGGGAGCAGGATGGACGTCGCGGATGTCATGAGCGCGGAGGTGGAATTCATCGCCGCCGATGCCACGGTGCAGCAGGCCGCCGAGCTGATGGGCGAGCTGGATGTCGGCGGCTTGCCCGTCGGCACGCCGGCCGACCTGCGCGGCGTGGTGACCGATCGGGACCTGCTGTACCGCGTGATCGCCGCCGGGCGGGACCCCGCGGCCATGCGGGTACGGGAAGCGATGACGACCCCCGCGATTGGCTGCCGCGCGGCCGATGACCTTCGTGTCGCGATGGACCTGATGACGGCACAGAACTTCCGCCGCCTGCCGGTGCAGGACGCGCAAGGCAAGGTTGTCGGCTGGGTGACATTGGCGGATATCGCCCGGCGATTGCTGGTGGATGAGCCTGCGGTGCAGCAGGCGCTGCGAGGCGTTACCGAGCCGCCCGGCTGAGCCGGCGGCCACCGCGCCGCCTGAGGTCCGAGATGACGTCCAGCGGCAAGCCGAGGGCAGCGGCCAGGTAATCGAGCCACGCCTGACCTACCCGCCCGGGCGCCGCAGCCAGCAAGGCGGCCGTATAGGCGTGGGGGCCTAGTTCGGCCTGCCGGATGTCCAGCAGCAATCCAGGCAAAGGCGATACAGCCTCGGCCAGTGCCGCCTTCTCTGCGTCCCCGCCGCCGACCGAGACCAGGGCGGCATCGGGAGGCGCGGCGCCGGTCATCGCTGCCGTCGCCGCCATCCAGCGTGCCAGCAACAGGCGTCGCGGCGGTGGCAGGTTGCGCAAGTTGAGGGCGAGCGGAAACAGGGTCTGGTGGCGGTTCTGCAGCCAGCCATGCAGCAGCTTGCTGGCCACCTGTTCCTGCAACACGCGCTGCGAGGGTGCCGGCCGCACCCGCCGCGGCGGTATCTGCGGCGCGATGGCGGGCGCCTCCGGTCCAGTCGGCGTTGCGCCAAGCCCGAGGGCCTGACGCTCCATCAGCTCGCTGCGGCCATCCTGCACCAAGCCGAAAATCTGCAGCAATCGACGTGGCATCACGGTCACGGTGCGGGAATTCCCTATGTGGGCGGCTGGTTCGGGCTCACGGGCGGCAACTCGCAGCCACCTCGCCGGGTTGCGCCGGCACGCTTCCGCAGGATCTCCCACATGACAGGACCAAACCCTCACGGCGCGCCGCGCGATGCGCTGGCAGCAGGGTGGATTCCATGACGCTCGACCAGGGGCTGGCCTTCGGCATCCTGGGCGGCACGGTGGCGCTCTTCCTCTGGGGCCGCATCGCCTATGAGCTGGTGGCCCTGCTGGCGCTGCTGGCCGGGGTGCTGGTGGGCGTCATTCCGCTGGACCGGGCCTTCACCGGCTTCGCCGACGACGTGGTGGTGATCGTCGCGGCGGCGCTGCTGGTCAGCGCCGCGGTGGCGCGCTCCGGCGCGGTGGAGACGTTGATGCGCCCGGTGCTGCCCTATCTCGGCACGGTGGCAACCCAGGTACCGGCCCTGGCGGGGGCGGTGCTGGTGACGTCCATCTTCACCAAGAATATCGGCGCGCTGGCCATCTTCATGCCAGTGGCGATGCAGCTGGCCCGGCGCACCGGCACCAGCCCCTCGGCCCTTCTAATGCCGATGGCCTTCGCCTCCCTGATCGGAGGCTTGATCACACTGACTGGTACCTCACCCAACATCATCGTCGCCCGGGTGCGGGCGGAGGTGACGGGGCAGCCCTTCGGCATGTTCGACTATACGCCGGTCGGCCTGGGCATCGCGCTGGCCGGCATGGCATTTCTTGCCTTCGGCTGGCGGCTTTTGCCGCGTGGCCGGCGCGCACCCGCCAGCAGTGCGCCGGCGGTGGAGCAATATACCGTGGAAGCCACGGTGCCGGATGGATCGCCCCTGGTCGGCAGCACTGTGGCGAAGTTGCTGGCGATGGATGCGGGCCGCATCGGCGTCGCCGTCATCATCCGCGAGCGGTTCCGCCGCTTCGTCCCCAACCCCGAGGGCACGATCCGGGCCGACGACGTGCTGCTGCTGGAGGGTGACCCGGAGGATGTGGAACGCATCGTCGCCCGCGCCGGCTTGCAGCTTCCCGCCGGCCAGGAGGGCGAGGATGCCAGCGTCGTCGAGGGCGTCGTCACTGCGGAATCGCCGCTGGCGGGGGAAACGGCGGAGCATGCGCGGCTGCAGGACCGGTTCGGCGTCGGCCTGCTGGCGGTCAGCCGCAGCGGCCAGCGCATCAGCCGGCGCCTCGGTGGGTTGCGGCTGCGCGCCGGGGATGTGCTGATCCTGCGCGGCAATGCCGATGCCATCGCCGACGCCATCGGCACCCTGCGCGTGCTGCCATTGACCGAGCGCAGCATCACCCTGGGCCGTAGCCGCCGGAGCTGGCTGCCGGTGCTGATCCTGCTGGGCGCCATGCTGCTGGTGGCATTGCACGTGCTGCCCGTGGCCATCGCGTTCTTCGGGGCCGCCGTCCTGCTGCTGCTGTTGCGCAGCCTGGACCACAACGAAGCCTATGGCGCCATCGAGTGGCCGGTGCTGATCCTGTTGGGGGCGCTGATCCCGGTGAGCGAGGCGGTGCGCACCACCGGTGGAACTGACCTGATCGCCGCCTGGCTGGAGGGCACCGTGCGGGTGCTGCCGCCGTTGGGGGCGCTGGGGCTGATCATGGTGATGGCCATGGCGGTGACGCCGTTCCTGAACAACGCGGCGACGGTGCTGATGCTGGGGCCGATCGCCGCCAGCCTGGCCACCCGGCTGGGCCTCAGCCCAGATGCCTTCCTGATGGCCGTGGCCGTGGGCGCGGCCTGCGACTTCCTGACGCCTATCGGGCACCAGTGCAACACGCTGGTGATGGGCCCCGGCGGCTACCGCTTCGGCGACTACGCCCGGCTTGGCGCGCCGCTGACGCTGATCGTGCTGGTGGTGGGCGTGCCGCTGATCGCGCTGGTCTGGCCACTGGCGGGGCGCTGAGAACACAGCACCGGCCGTACGGGCTGCGGCCGGTGCCAGTGCGGGATGGGGGGCTCAGCCCTCCTCCCCCCGCAGCAGGGCCGTATCGATCTGGCCGAGCAGGCGGGAGAAATCGACCGGCTTCGGATGGTAGTCGTCGCAGCCAGCCTCGATCACCTTGTTCCGGTCGCCGGACATGGCGTGCGCCGTCAGGGCGATGATGGGGATGCGGGCGGTTTCCTCGGCCTGCCGCAGGGTGCGGGCGGCGGTCCAGCCATCCATCACCGGCAGGTTCATGTCGAGCAGGATGATGTCGGGCTGCTCGGCCCGGGCCATGTCCACGCCCTGCTGGCCATCATGCGCCAGCACGACGTCGAACCCCCTGCGCTTCAGGCGGCGTGACAGGAAATCCCACAATTCCTCATGGTCTTCGACCAGCAGGATCTTCGTCATGTCAGTGGCCCTTCTTCCGTGCCGACGCGATGCGGCGCAATTCGCTGGTCAGTTCTTCGGGAATCCCGTCCTCGGCCGGCATGACGCCGTGGACCTTGCCGCGTAACGTCTCTAGCCCCGCTTCGGTCATGGCATCGGCGGTCAGGGCGATGATCGGCAGGTTCACCCACTCGGGGCGGGCGCGGAGCTCGCGGATCAACGCCAGGCCTTCCCCGCCATCGCCACCTTGTACCTCGACCAGCAGCATGTCGGGCGCCGGCGGCGCCGCCATGCGGGCCAGCGCGGCACGGCGCTCGGCCACGTCCTCCACCGCCCAGCCTTCCTGCCGCAGCAGGTCCCGCAAGGCAGCGCGCTGGCTTTCGTCCTGCTCCACCACCAGGGCCAGGCCGGGGGAAGGCTGGGCCCGGTAGCGGTCCAGCACCCGCTTCAGATGGCTCCACTCCACCGGCTTGTTCAGGTAGTCGGCGGCGCCGAGCGAGAAGGCCAGGCCGCGTTCCTGCACCACCGTCACCATCACCACGGGGGTATCGGCCAGCTCCGGCTCGGCCTTGATGGCGGCGAGCACGCCCCAGCCATCCAGCCGCGGCATCATGACGTCCAGCAGGATGGCGTCCGGGCGCAGCTCGCGCGCCATGGCCAGGCCCGTCTGGCCATCCGGCGCGGCGCGGACGGTGAAGCCTTCCCGCGTCAGGAAGCGCATCAACAGCTCGCGCGTCGCCGCATCGTCGTCAATGACCAGCACCAATCCGGCATTTCGTTCCACCGGAGCGGGGTCCAGCGTGGATTCGGCAGCCAGCACGGCGGGATCGTCCGCCTCAGCGCGTGCCTGGCGGAGATCGGCGGGCAGGCGGAGCGTGAAGGAGGTGCCCTGCCCGGCTTCGCTCTCCACCTCGATCTTGCCGCCCAGCATGGTGCAGAAGGCCTTGGTGATGGACAGGCCAAGCCCGGTGCCGCCAAAGCGCCGCGTGGTGGTCGCATCGGCCTGGCTGAAGCGCTGGAACAGGCGCTCCAACTGCTCCGCCGTCATGCCGATTCCGGTATCGGAAACCCGGAGGGCCACCCAGCCCGGACGTTCGGCATCCGGCGAGGCGGAGAGCGTGATGCGGCCGCCTTCGGTGAACTTGGCGGCATTGCCGAGCAGGTTGAACAGGCACTGGCGGATCTTGACCGGGTCCGAATAGGCCGGCGGCAGGTCCTCGGCAATGGAGACGTCCAGCGCATTGCCCTTCTTCGCCACCAGGGCGCCAACCGTCTCCGCCACCTCGGCCACCAGGGGCGCCAAGGTAAAATCCTCCGGCTGCACTTCCATCTTGCCGGCCTCGATCTTCGAGAGATCGAGGACGTCGTTGATGAGGGAGAGCAGGTGGCGGGCATTGCTCTTGATCTTGCCGAGGTCTTCGCGAAAGCTATCCGCGTCCTGCAGATCCTCGGCCTCTTCCTCCAGCATCTCTGAATAGCCGATGACGGCGGAGAGCGGCGTCCGCAGCTCGTGGCTCATATTGGCGATGAACTGGCTCTTCGCCATGTTCGCGTCTTCGGCCGCGGCCTTGGCGGCTTCCAGCGCCTCTTCCGCCTCCCGCATCTCGGTGATGTCGGTATTGGTGCCGAACCAGCCGATCAGCCGCCCTTCCGGTTCCTCCGCATCCGGCAGGTCGCGCATCGGCAGTGCGCGGGAGAGGAACCAGCGGTAGCGCCCATCGGCGCCGCGCAGCGGGAAGGTATCCTCCCACGCCTCGCCCGCCGCGATAGCGGCACGGAAATGCTGGGTGGCGCGTTCCAGATGATCCGGGTGATGGACCTGCTGCCAGCCGGAGCCCTTCATGGCTTCCGGGGTGCCGCCCGTATAGTCGTACCAGCGGCGGTTGTACCACTGGATCTCGCCCTCGGCGTCGGTCATCCAGGCCAGCTGGGGCACGGAATCCACCGTCATGCGCAGCCTCGCCTCACTGCGCCGCAGCCGGGCTTCGACGCGTTGCCGGGCGGTCACGTCGATCGCGGCGATGCCGACGCCCTCGGCGGAGTTGCCCAGCGGAAACAGGCTCATCTGCAAATGGCGCGCGGTACGGCCAGGTGCCGGGGGGACTTCCACGGCCACGTCCGTCTGGGCCCGGCCAGTGCGCAGCACTTCCGCCAGGCGGGGTTCCAGCTGGTTCCGCACTTCCTTCGGCCAGACGCCGCCGGCCAGCACCTTCTCCCCCAGCATGGCCAGGCTGTTGTTCGCGTGGCCCAGCCGCAACTGGCGGTCCAGGAAGCCGAGCCCGACCGGGGCGTGCAGCATAACGCCATCCAGCAGCGCAGTCGCGCGCTTCTCCGCCCGGCGCCGCGCCATGGCGTACAGTCCCAGCGCGATGCCCGAGGCCAGCAGCGCCGCCAGTGTCAGGAAGCTGAGCCAGGTGGCGCGCCGGGCTTCGACCGCGGCGCGGCGCGCGGTGGTCGCGCGCGTTTCGGCTTGGACGGAGGCAACCTCGCGCCGCAGCGTGTCCATCAACGCCTTACCCTGGCCGGTCTCGATGGCGCGGGTGGCGGCGGGCAGGCCCTCGGCGCGGCCGATGCCGATGACGCGGGCAGCCCAGGCGAGCTTGTCCGCCACCATCGGGCGTAGCCGGCCGACGGGCAGGCCATTCTGTTCCAGTTCCGGCAGCAGGTTGTCCACGGCACGCCGCGCCTCGTCGTAGGGCGCAAGGTAGGTGTTGTCCCCGGTCAGTACAAAGCCGCGCTGCGACGTCTCCACATCCTTCATGGCGGAGAGGAGTGCCTCGGCCTCCAGCACATGGGCGTGGGACAGCGCGTTCGCTTCCTGCGCCGAGCGCGCCAACCGCCATTGCACACCGGCGGCGCCGATGGCCACGACGGCGAGGAGAGCGGCGGTGATCAGGACGGGGCGGGTGCGCTGCGGCAACAGACGGTCCACCGCACGGTGCAGGAAAAGCGGGGCAGCGATGCTGGGCAAGGCAGCGATTCCAGGAATGGTGGCGGATAACGCGGCAAGCGGCCCTGGGTTGAACATCGGCACCGAACCTTCGCCCTGGCGGCGCGTTAAGCTGCTTCCCGGATAGAGAGGGCCTTCCATGGCCGGCGACACCCTTCCCCCTTCGGCCCCTGCCGCCGAGTTGCCCTCCCTGCGCGTCCTGAACGCCATCTTCGGCCTGTTGGCCGGCGCATTCAGCATCGCCGCCCTGGCGTTGGGGCGCGACCTGATCGTGCCGCTGGTATTGGCCGTGCTGCTGGCCTTCGTGCTGGCGCCCATCGTCGTGGGGTTGCGGCGGCTGCTGGTGCCGCAGGTCATCGCGGTGGTGCTGGCCGTGCTGGTGGCGGCCGCGTCAATCCTCGGTCTGGGCGTCGTCATGGGCCGGCAGGCAGGGCGGCTGGCGGTGGACCTGCCCGCCTACCAGCAGACCATGGCAGAGAAGCTGCAATCGCTACGGCTGGGCGAGTTGATGGAGGAAGCGGACTCCGCCCTGCGCAACCTGCGGCAGATGATGGGCGACGGCATCGCCGGCCGCGCCGCGCCAGCCCAGGCGACCTCCCTGCCCCCACCGGCGACCGCCGTGCCCGCCAGCGACGGTGCCACGCCGCTCGACGTCATCCGCAGCCTGGCGGGGCCGGTGTTGGGGCCGGTGGCGACGGCAGGCATTGTCATCCTGTTCGCCATCATCATCCTGATCTACCGGGAGGATCTGCGGGACCGGCTGATCCGCCTGGCCGGCAGCAACGACCTGCACCGGACCACGGTGGCGCTGGACGATGCGGCGCGCCGCCTCTCCCGCCTCTTCCTGGCACAGGTGGCGTTGAATTCGCTGATGGGTTTGGTGCTGGGCCTGGCCATGTGGGGCATCGGCCTGCCCAGCCCGGCGCTGTGGGGCATCCTGGCGGGACTGATGCGCTTCGTGCCGTTCATCGGCACCTTCATCGCGCTGGTGCCGCCGCTGCTGCTGGCGGTGGCGGTCGATCCCGGCTGGTCCATGGCGCTGTGGGTGCTGGCGCTGTTCCTGGTGGCGGAGCCCCTGGTGGTGCAGGTGGTGGAGCCTGCCGTCTATGGCCACAGCACCGGCCTGTCGCCCGTGGCGGTAATCGTGGCGGCGACATTCTGGACGTTCCTGTGGGGCCCGATCGGCCTGTTGCTGGCCACGCCGCTGACCGTGTGCCTGGTGGTGGTGGGGCGCCATGCGCCACGGCTGGCATTCCTGGACGTGATGCTGGGTGACCGGCCGGCGCTGGCGCCGCACGAGGCGTTCTACCAGCGTGCCTTGCAGCGCGATGGGCGGGAGCTCTCCCGCCAGGCGCGCCGCCTGCTGCGGTCGCGGACTGCGCTGGCCAGCTACTACGACACGGTTGGGCTGCCGGCCCTGGCGCTGGCGGACCAGGACTGGTCGCGCGAGGTGCTGGCACCTGAGCGGCTGGACGATGTGCGGAGCGAGGTTTCCATCCTGCTCGGCAATCTTGCCCCAGGCGGAGCCCAGGGCGGCTTGCAGGTGGTCTGCGCCGCCGGGCGGGGCCCGTTAGATGATCTGGCAGCCGAGATGGCGGCACAGGCGCTGCAGGCAGACGGTATCGGCACCTTGGTATTGGCCGAGGGCGCCGCACCGGCCGAAGGGACCGCGCCTTGGCTGTGCTGCCTGTCGGCGCTGGAGGAAGGCAACACGGCGGATGGCGTTCGCTACCTGGTCCGCCGGCTGCAGCGGCAGATGCCGGAGGCCCGCGTGGTGGTCGGGCTGTGGCAGGCGCAGGCTGACAGCCCCCTGCTGGCGGAGCTGCGGCAGGATTCGACGGGCGAGACCATCGTCACCTCGCTCAGCGAGTTGGCCGCGCTGTCCCGCGCCCGGCCGGCCGTGCAGGGTTAGCCGCGCGTGGCCATGTGGTTCACCGCCGACACCCATTTCGGCCATGCGGGCGCCCGCGCGCTGTACCGGCGCCCGTTCGCTTCTGTGGCGGAGATGGACCGGGGGATGGTGGAGCGCTGGAACGCTACGGTAGGACCGGAGGATGAGGTCTGGCACTTGGGCGACTTCGCACTTGGCATGCCGGGCGAGGCATTGGCGAGGTTGCTGGATGCGTTGCCGGGCCGGAAGCACCTGATCCTCGGCAACAACGACCCGCCGGTAACGGCGGAACTGCCAGGATGGGCCAGCGTCGGGCACTACATGGAGATGAGCGTGGAGGGCGTGGGGCTGGTGCTCTGCCACTACGCCTTCCGAAGTTGGAACCGGATGGGCAAGGATTGGTGGAACCTGCACGGCCACAGCCATGGGCGCCTGAAGCCCCTGCCACGGCAGGCGGATGTCGGCGTCGATGCCTGGGAGTTCCGGCCGGTATCGGTGGCGGAGATTACGGCGAAGCGGCGAACCCGCCCCGCCAGTACGCCTGGCTAGCCGGACAGGGCGTCCGCGTGATGCAGCCGGTTCATCTCGGCGCCGACGAACTGGCCCGTCCGCTCGTAGTGCTGGGCGAGGAGGGTGCAGGCTTTGTCGGCATCCCGGCTGAGCGCGGCGCGGGCGATCTCCGCATGCTCGACCGCAACGTCGCGGTCCGGGTAGGCACGGGTATTGGCCAGGGCGCGGTATCGTCCGGCCTCTTCCCGTAGCCGTTCGCAGAAAGACAGCAGCGCGGGCGCGTCGCAAGCCGCCAGCAAGGCCTGGTGGAAGCCCAGGTGGCAGACTTCCCATTCCGGATTGGCCAGGAAGCGCTGCGGGTTGAGGGAGCGGGCGACGCGGTTCAACCGGTGCTCTGCCAGCACCAAGGCCTCCTCCCAACGCTGGTCGCCACGGTGGATCGCGTCGCGCAGCGCGGCGCCTTCGGCCAGCACGCGGCTGCGGATCAGCCCGGCGAGTTGGCAGGGCCGTGCCTCGGCGACGCGGAAGCCGCGATGCTCCAGGCGCTCCGCCAAGCCTTCCGCCGCCAGCTTGGACAGGGCTTCCCGCATGGGCGAGGCCCCAGCGCCATATTGCCCGGCGAGATCCCGCAGCTTCAGCTTCAGCCCCGGGGGGAGTTTTCCGGCCAGGATGTCTTCCCGCAAGCGGCGGTGGACGGACGTGGCTAGGGTCAGGTCGCTCTCCGCAGCATCGATCGGCGGCATTGGTCTCCAGCTTCACGTCATCACCGCTCTCCTTTTATCGACGATTCTGATTGACGGCGACAGAATTTCGATAAAACGTTTGGGTAAGCAAAAAGGGAGGAGCATCGCATGCGGCTTGTCGCATTCGAGCAGGATGGGCGCGCGGTTCTGGGCGCCAAGGTCGGCAACGATGTCGTCGCCCTCGAGGAGGTCGTGCCCGGCCTGCCGCAGGATGTGAACCTGGCGCTGGGCGCGCTGGGGCTGCCTGGCTCCGCGGCGGAGCTGCAAGCCAAGCTCTCCGGGGGCACGAAGCGTCCGCTTGGATCGCTCAAGCTGCTGCCGGTGGTGCCGCGCCCGGGCAAGGTGATCTGCATCGGCCTGAACTATGTCGAGCACGCGAAGGAGGGGAACAACCCGATCCCCGACTATCCCGCCGTGTTCTTCCGTGGCGCCACGTCGCTAGCCGCGCCGGGCGAAGCACTGCTGCGGCCCAAGGCGTCGGAGAAGTTCGATTACGAGGCCGAGCTGGTCATCGTCATCGGGCAGCGGGCCCGGCACCTGACGGAAGCGAACGCCCTCTCCTGCGTCGCTGGCTATACCTGCATGAACGAAGGTTCGATCCGGGATTACCAGCGCAAGTCCACGCAATGGACCATGGGCAAGAATTTCGACCGCACCGGCGGCCTGGGGCCGGAAATCGTGACGCCGGATGAAATCCCCCAGGGGCCGAATGCGCTCCGCATCATGTCCCGCATCAACGGGCAGGTCATGCAGGACAGCAACACCTCCGACATGATCTTCTCGGTGCCCCGCATCCTGGCGATCCTGACCGAGGCGATGACGCTGGAGCCAGGGGATATCATTGCCACCGGCACGCCGAGCGGTGTCGGCTATCCGCGCAAGCCGTCAGTGTTCATGAAGGCAGGCGATACCGCCGAGATCGAGATCGAGGGCATCGGCATCCTGTCCAACCCGGTGCAGGACGAGGCCTGATCCGGGCAGGGGAAGGAACGGTCATGGCCTCGCCCCCAGTTGCAGCCAGCTTTTGCCGCCGGCAACGGGTGGTGGCTACGCCATGACCACCGTCACCCTTTCCTTCGACAACGGGCCGGAGCCGGAGGTGACGCCGGGGGTGCTGGATGTCCTGCGCGCCCACCGGCTGCAGGCGACGTTCTTCGTCCTGGGCCACAAGCTGGCGGCGCACCGCACGATCGCGGAGCGTGCCAGGGATGAGGGACACTGGATCGGCAACCACACCTGGTCCCATGCCGGTCCGCTGGGGCCGGTGACGGCCGAGGTGGCGGAGGCTGAGATCGGCCGGACGCAGAAGATGATCGGCGACCTCGCGCATCCGGACAGGCTGTTCCGCCCGCAGGGCGGCGGCGGGGCATTAGGCCGGCACCTGCTGAACGGTGCCGCGCTGCGCCTGCTCGAACGCGAAAGGTATAGCTGCATCCTGTGGAATGCCGTACCCGGCGACTTCCACGACCCGGATGGCTGGGTGGACCGTGCCCTGGCCATGTGCGTCGGGCGGGCCGTGCTGGTGCTGCACGACCTGCCCAATGGCGCGATGCGGCACCTGGACCGCTTCCTTGGCCTGCTGACCGATCGTGGCACGCAGTTCCGGCAGAGCTTCCCGGATGAGTGCGTGCTGCTGCGCCGCGGCCAGGCCACCCGGGCCATCGCGGACTACGTGACTGAAGAACGGAACTCGTCCACGGCAGGAGTTGTCCCATGACGCGCTGGTCTCGTCGCACGCTGCTGGGTGGGTTGGCCGCAACGGCGCTGGCGCACCCTGCCATGGCGCAGGGGGCCGCGCGCGGCGCCTGGCCGAACCGGCCAATCCGCCTGATCGTACCCTTCGCTGCCGGTACGACGACCGATATTCTCGGCCGTATCCTGGCCGAAGCCCTGGCGCGTGAAGCCGGGCAGCCCGTGGTCGTGGATAACCGCGCCGGCGCGGGCGGCAATGTCGGCTCCCAGGCCGTGGCGCAGGCGGCGCCGGATGGATACACGCTGCTGCTGGCGACCAACGGCACGCATGGCATCAATGTCAGCCTGTTTCCTGATCTGGGCTTCGACCCGGTCCGCGACTTCACGCCGATCGCCCCGTTCGTCACGACGCCAACGGTACTGGGAGTTCCGCCCTCGCTGGGTGTGTCCTCGGTGGCGGAGCTGCTGGCCTTGGGGCGCAGCCGGCCGCTGACCTTCGCATCGGCCGGCAATGGCACGACCGGGCATCTCTCCCAGGCCCTGCTGAACCTTCGCACCGGGCTGAAGACGGACCATGTGCCCTATCGCAATGCCGGACAGGGCATCACCGACCTGCTGGCCGGGCGGGTCGATGCCATGTTCTATCATCCACTGGGGCTGAAGCCCTATCTGGAGGCCGGAACGCTGAGGGCGCTGGCGGTGACGTCCGCGCGCCGCGTCTCCAGCCTGCCGGACACGCCGACCATTCGGGAAGCCGGCATCGACGATTTCGTCGTGGAAGGGTTGTGGAACCTGTTCGGCCCCGCCGGCATGCCGGCCGAGATCGTGGTGCGGCTGAACCGGGCGACCAATGCCTTGCTGGCGAACCCGGCATCGCTGGCCAATTTGCGCATGCAAGGGGTGGAGCCGACCGGCGGCACGCCGGAGGACCTGGCGGAGGTTACCCGCGCCGAAATCGCCAAGTGGCGCCCGATCATCGCGGCCGCCGGAATCAAGCCTGACTAGCCGAACACGCGCGTGCCGAGGGCAGGCCATGGAGACCGGCCCCGGCTTGGAGGATGACAAGAATGGCTGACCTGGACCAGAACACCGTCACCGAGGCGGTGATCGCGCAGATGGCCTCCACCCCCGATCCGCGCACGCGGGAGGTGATGGCGAGCCTGGTACGGCACCTGCACGACTTCGCCCGCGAGGTGAAGCTGACGCCGGAGGAGTGGCTGGGCGCCATCGGCTTCCTGACGCGCGTCGGGCAGACCTGCACGCCGTACCGACAGGAGTTCATCCTGCTGTCCGACACGCTTGGCCTTTCCCGCCTTGTCAACCTGATGGACGACCAGGCCAACCGTGTGGGCGAGGCGACCGAGACCAGCCTGCTCGGCCCGTTCTACCGGGAAGCCTCGCCGCAATTCGGCTATGGCGAGAGCATCGCCGTGCACGCCAAGGGGCCGGAGATGATGCTGTTCGGCCAGGTCGTCAACGAGCAGGGCGAGGGCGTGCCGGACGCCATCGTCGAGATCTGGTCCACCGATGCGGATGGCGCCTACGACCTGCAGGCGAACGACCCATCCACCATGGATATGCGTGGCCAGTTCCGCACCGATGCCCAAGGCCGCTACGCCATTCGTACGCTGATCCCCCTGGGATACTCGATCCCGATGGACGGGCCGGTGGGCGACATGGTCCGCGCCCAGCAGCGGCACGGCTTCCGCCCCGCTCATATCCACATGCTGATCGGCGCCGAAGGGTACCGGGAACTGGTGACAGCGCTCTACCTTGGCGACGACCCGAATATCGGCTCCGACACCGTGTTCGGCGTGTCGGAATCCCTCGTGGTGCAGCCGCGCCTGGGGCTGGAGCAGGCGCCGGACCCGGCGCTGCCAAGCGTGCGCTACGATTTCCGCGTCGCCCGCCGTGCCGCCCATGACAAGGGTGGCCGCGTCGGTGCCGATCCGTCGAAGGTAGCGGCCGACTAGAGCGTAATCGCTGCCGGTTGCTGCAACCGGCGGCATGAACCACGCAACCAGACCAGACACTGCCGACACGGCCAGAGGGCAAAGAACCCCGGCCATAACAGGGAGGATGAGTGCATGGAAGGCTTGAGCAGACGCGGCCTTGGCCGCGCGGCACTGGCGGCGGCCATCACCGTGCCGGCCATGGCGAAGGCGCAGACGGCGGCCTCCGGCCCGCCGATCCGGATCGGCTATTCGATGTCGCTCTCCGGCGGGTTGGCGGGCAATGGTCGCCCTGCCCTGCTGGCGCACAGGATCTGGGCGGAGGATATCAACGCCAAGGGCGGCCTGCTTGGGCGGCCAGTGCAGCTGGTGCATTACGACGACCAGAGTACCGGCGCGCAGGTTCCCGGCATCTACACCAAGCTGATCGACGTCGATAAGGTCGACCTCGTCATCTCCGGCTACGCAACGGCGATTATCGCGCCTGCCATGCCGGTGGTGATGCAGCGGCAGATGGCGTTCGTCTCGCTGTTCGGCACCGGCGTGAATGCCGACTTCAAGTACGACCGCTATTTTTCCATCAATCCGGCAGGCTCGCAGGTGAAGGAGACCTTCGCGAAGGGCTTCTTCGACATCGCCATGGCGATGGACCCGAAGCCCCGCAGTATCGCACTCGTCAACCTGGACAGCGACTTCCACCAGCGCACGGCGGAGAGCGCCCGCTTCCTGGCCAAAGAGCACAAGTTGCGCGTGGTGTATGACCGCGCCTACCCGCCCAGCACCGTCGATTTCTCGCCCATCATCCGCTCGGTGCAGGCGGCGCGGCCGGATATCGTTTTTGTCGGCTCCTACCCGCCGGATACGGCCGGCATGCTGCGGGCGGCGAGCGAGTTGCGGGCGAACTTCGCCCTGTTCGGCGGCCCGATGATCGGGCCGCATATCACTGCGCAGAAGCTGCAGCTGGGGCCGATCCTAAACAACCTGGTAGTCTGGGACGTCTATGCCCCGGAGCCTACCTTGCAGTTCCCGGGCACGCAGGCGCTGATCGAACGCTATCAGCCACTGGCAGCCAAGGAGAATACCGACGCGCTGGGGCATTACGTGCCACCGCTGGCCTATGCGCAAATGCAAGTGCTGGAACAGGCGGTGAAGCGCGTCGGCCGTATCGATCAGGCCGCCCTGGCCGCCGACATGCATGCCAACAGCTTCGATACTGTCATCGGCCCGCTGCGGTTCGATGCGCTGGGCGAGTGGGCGGAAGAGCGCAACCTCTACACGCAGTACCAGGGCATCCAGGGCAACGGCATCGAGCAGTTCCGCAAGGCCGGGACACAGGTGATCCTGTACCCGCCTCGCTACAAATCCGGCGACCTGCGCACGCCCTACACCGCGGGGGCGTGATGGACCCGGATCTGGCCCTGCTGCTGAACGGCGTCGTCTCCGGCCTGTTGCTCGGCGGCCTGTACGCGGCGGCGGCGGCGGGGCTCTCCATTTCCTTCGGCATGCTGGATGTAGTGAATATCGCGCATCCGGCCTTCATGGTGCTGGGCGCATTGATCGTGGCGCTGCTGTGGGGGGCCACGGGCCTGGACCCTTTGCTGCTCTCCATCCTGCTGGCGCCGGCGTTCTGGGCGCTGGGTGCCGGCCTCTACGTGATCTACCACCATTTCTTCGAACGTCGCGGCGACGAGGCCATCCAGGGCCTCGCCTTCTTCTTCGGCGTGATGTTCATCGTCGAGGTCGGGCTGGTCCTGGCCGTTGGGCCGGAACAGCATTTCGTCGACGCCGCCTACGCCGCGACAACCTGGCGACTGGGCGAGATCGATGTTCCGCTGCGCATGCTAGTTCCGGCGGTGGTCGCTCTGGCGGCCATCGGGGCGTTGGCCTTGTTCCTGCGCCACAGCTTCACCGGCCGCGCCATCGCCGCCGTGGCACAGGACCGGGATGCGTTGCGCCTGTTGGCGATTGATCCGATCCGTATCAAGCGGCTGGCCTTTGGCATCTCGCTCGCTTTCGCGGGCCTGGCAGGTGGGGCGCTGGTCGTGGTGCAGCCGGTGGATGCGTGGTCGGGGCATGTGTTCATTGGCCGCGTCTTCGCCATCGTCATCATGGGCGGGCTGTCGTCGCTAGGCGGCTGTGTGCTGGCGGCCCTGGCGTTTGGCGTGGTGGAGAATGTGACGGCCAGCTTCTTCGGCCCGTCATGGTCTCCCGCCGTCGCATTCGGCTGCCTGCTGCTGGTGCTGGCGATCCGGCCGCAGGGCCTATTCGGGAGGATGGCATGAGCGAGGCCATCATTCCCGCCCTGCCCACGCAGGCGCCACGCAGAAGGCTTGGCCACGCGGGGTTCTGGCTGGCAGCCACGGCCGCGGCGGCGATCCTGATACTGGCGCTGCGCGGCATGGGCAGCGAATACGCCTACTTCGCCGCGACCTTCGTGTTGCAATACGTCGTGCTGGCGACGGCGTGGAACATCCTGGGCGGATATGCGGGCTATGTGAACTTCGGGGCAGCGGCCTTCTTCGCTGCTGGCGCCTATACCACGGTTGCTGTCAGCAAGGCCTTCGGTCTCAGCCTGCTGCCTTGCATCGGCATCGCGGCGCTTGTCGGCGGCGCGCTGGGTTTGGGTACGGGCATCCTGACGCTGAGGCTGCGTGGAGCGTACTTCGCCATCGCGACGCTGTGCCTTTCGGTGGTGCTGCAGACCTTCATCGTCAACTGGAGTTACGTCGGTGGATCGCGCGGCGCCTATATCCTCCGCCCGCGCGATGTTCCGCTCGGGTTCGACAGTTATGGCGGCTATCTCTGCGCGGTTGTGGTGGTCCTGGCCGCAGCGGCGATTGCCATCGCACGGAGCATCGAGGTTTCGCGGTTGGGCCTTGGCCTGGCGGCGCTGCGGGACGATGAAGCAGCGGCTGAGGCGGCGGGTGTGCCGACGCTGCGGCTGAAGCTGATCGCCACCAGCATCAGCGGCGCGATGATGGCGGTCGCGGGTGCGCCGCTGCCTTACCTGGGTTCCTATATCGAGCCTGCTTCGGCCTTCGGGCTTTCCTACGCAGTGAATGCCATTGCCATGCCGCTGATTGGCGGCACGGCGAGCTGGGCGGGGCCGCTGATCGGTGCCGTGTTGCTGGCATCCCTGCAGCAGGCGGCCACGGTGACGATCTCCTCCGCCGCCAACCTGTTGATTGTCGGTGTCGTGCTGGTGGTGTTTGTCTGCGTGGCCCCACACGGGATCATTGGCCTGTTCCGGAGGCGCCGATGAGTGACGTGGTGCTCCGCGCACATGCCGTCGGCAAGCGCTTTGGTGGTTTCACCGCCCTGTCGGGGATCGACCTGGAAGTCCGGGCCGGGGAGCGCCTGGGGCTGATCGGGCCCAACGGGTCGGGGAAGAGTACCTTCACCAACTGCCTGGCTGGCGCCTTCGCCAACCACGATGGCTGCTTTACCTTCAAGGAAGCTCCCTTGGCAGGACTGAAGCCGCACCAGCGGGCACGGCAGGGCCTGGCACGGACCTTCCAGCTGCCGCGCCCCTTTCGCGGCCTGACGGTGGCAGAGAACGTGCGCGTCCCGCTGTCCTTCGGTGGACGCGGCGCCGCGACGATGGAGGCTGCGATGGCCTGCCTGGAATCGGTGGATCTGGCCGGCAAGGCCCACCGCATGCCGAAGGATCTGACGCAGGTCGAGCTGCGACGGCTGGAATTGGCGCGGGCCACGGCCTTGCAGCCAGAGTTGTTGATTGTTGACGAGGCCATGGCCGGCCTGTCCCACACCGAGGTCGACCAGATCCTGGCACTGCTGTTCCGGCTGAATGAAGGTGGCACGACCATCATCATGATCGAGCATGTGATGCGCGCGGTGACCGAGTTCTCCCAACGGCTGGCGGTGCTGGTGGCAGGCCGGAAGATCGCGGATGGCCCGCCGGCGGACGTGCTGGCGCTGCCGGCGGTGGAGGAGGCGTATCTTGGCCGCTAGTCTGTCGATCCATGATATCGACGCCAGCTACGGGGCGGTGCGCGCGCTGGATGGCGTCTCGCTGGAGGTGAATTCCGGGGAGACGGTGGCGCTGCTGGGCACCAACGGCAATGGCAAGACCACGCTGATGCGCTGCATCCTCGGCCTGCTGCGGCCGAGCAGCGGGCGGATCGTCGTGACGATCGATGGTGTCTCGACCGACCTGGTGGGCCTGCCCGCCGAGGCGATCGTCGATCTTGGCATCGCGCTGGTGCCGGAAGGGCGGCGGTTGTTCCCGCGCCTGTCGGTGGAGGAGAATCTGCTGTTGGGCGCCTATCGCAGTGCTGCCCGCGCCAGCATCTCGCGCAACCTCGAATTCTGCTACGACGCCTTCCCAAGGTTGCGGGAACGGCGCAAGCAGCCGGTGGGCAGCATGAGCGGCGGTGAGCAGCAGATGGTGGCCCTTGGCAGGGCCGTGATGTGCGCGCCGAAGATCCTGTTGATCGATGAGCCTTCCGTCGGGCTCGCGCCGATCCTGGTAGCCCGCACCATCGAGAAGATTGCCGAGTTAAAGGAGAAGCTGGGCCTGACGGTGCTGATGGCTGAGCAGAACTTCCACCAGGCCATTCGCATTGCCGATCGTGGCTACGTGCTGGTGCATGGGCGTGTGGAGTTCTGCGGCGAGTCCCCGGCCGCGCTGGGCGATAGCGATCTTGTCCGTAAATTCTATCTGGGACTCTAGCCATGGCCACGCTGCAAGGATGGACGCTTGGCTGGATCGGGGCCGGCCGCATGGGCACACCGCTGTGCCGGCGACTACTGGCAGCCGGTGCGACAATGTGGGTCACGGATACTGACCCCGCACGCGTAGCGGCACTGGCCGAGGAAGGTGCGAACCCAGCCGCCACGGCCGCTGCGGTGGCGGAGCAGGCCACCATCATTCTGTCCATGGTGCCGAATGATCTGGCGCTGCTGGCCGTCGCCCGCGATGTGGCGGAGACGATCCGGCCCGGTCAGGTCTTCATCGATCTCAGCACGGTCTCTCCCGCCGCATCGGCCAGGGTTGCCGAGCTGATGGCCGCGCGTGGGGCCGACTACCTGCGCTGCCCGGTCTCCGGCAGTACCAGCACGGCGGCGACGGGGAATCTGACACTGTTTCTCTCCGGCCCAGACGCCGCGATGGACCGGTGCGAAGCGCTGCTGGCCGTGCTGGGGCGGGAAGTGTTGCGCTGTGGTGCCGGTGAGGAAGCCAGGGCGGTCAAGTTGATGGTCAACCTCGTCGTCGCACTGACGCCCGCCGTTATCGGCGAGGCGTTGGCCTTCGGTGGTCGGTTGGGGCTGGAATGGGATGCCATGCTCGATGCGCTGTCACGCAGCGTCGCCGGTTCGCCGCTGCTGGCCTACAAGGTCGATATGCTGAAGGCACGGGATTGGACGCCGGCGGCCGATGTCGACCTCGTCGCCAAGGATGTCGATTTGGCCCTGGCCGTTGGGTTGCGGGAAGGCGCACCGATGCCATTCTCGGCCCTCGCCCGCCAGTTCGCCGCCGCCTATCAGGCCAGTGGCGAGGGAGGGTTGGATTTCTTCCGTGTCGCCACCTGGCCCGAGCGGCTGCTGGCCAACAATCCACGTTGAGGACATGATGATGCAGGAAGAGATCAAGGCGCTCGAAGCGCGGCGCTATGCCGCCATGAAGGCTGGTGATACCGGGGCGCTACAGGCTTTGCTGTCCGCGCAGTTGGTCTATTCGCATTCGGACGCCACGCAGGATTCGGCGGAAAGCTACCTGGCCACGCTGGCCGATGGCAGCCTGCGCTACCATGATATTCGGTTCGAGACGAAAAGCGTGCTCGCGGCGGGCCCGGACGCGGCCGTTGCCCTCGGCACCATGAGCGCCGACATCACGCGGAACGGCGCCGACAAGAGCATCGCCGCGATGACCTGCGCGGTCTGGGTACGGGAGGCCGGCACGTGGCGGCTTCTGGCCTACCAGCCGACCGCAATGCCCCGGACATAGGATACATCCTGATGAGTGACATTCTCCTTCCTACCACGGTCGTTGGCAGCTATCCGCAGCCGGATTGGCTGGTGGACCGCAACGTCCTGGCGCAGAACCTGGTGCCGCGTGTCCGCATGAAGCAGATGTGGCGCGTTGCCGAAGATGCGCTGGAGCAGGCGCAGGACGACGCCACGCTGGTGGCCATCCGCGACATGGAGCGGGCCGGGATCGACGTCGTGACCGATGGCGAGATCCGCCGCGAGAGCTACTCCAACCGCTTCGCCCTGGCGCTGGATGGCGTGGATGTGGACAACCCCGCCCGCACCATGGGCCGCGCCGGCAAGGAGACGCTGGTTCCCCGCGTCGTCGGCGCCATCCGCCGGAATCGGCCCGTGGAAGTCAGGGATGTCGAGTTCCTGGTCGCCAACACCGATAAACGCACCAAGATTACCTTGCCTGGGCCGTTCACCTTGTCCCAGCAGGCTTCCGACGAATTCTACAAGGACGGGGAAGCGCTGGCGATGGCCTACGCAGCCGCGGTGAATGAGGAAGCGAAGGATTTGCGCCGCGCGGGCGTCGACTTCATCCAGTTCGATGAGCCCTGGATGCAGGCACGGCCGGAGGCCGCCGCGCGCTTCGGGGTGAAGGCCTTGAACCGCGCCCTGGAAGGCCTGGACGGCGACACCGTCGTGCATCTCTGCTTCGGCTATGCCGCCGTGGTGAAGGATAAGCCTTCGGGATATTCGTTCCTGCCGCAGCTGGCGGATTGCACGGCGGCGCAGATCTCCATCGAGGCCGCGCAGCCGAAGCTCGATCTCTCCGTGTTGGACCAGTTGCCCAACAAGACCATCATGCTGGGCGTCATCGACCTCGGCAGCGAGAGCGTGGAGACCGCCGAGATGGTGGCGGAGCGTATTCGTGCAGGCCTGCGACGGCTTCCGGCCGAACGGCTGGTTCTGGCGCCGGATTGCGGCATGAAGTACCTGCCCCGCCCCCGCGCCTTCGCCAAGTTGCAGGCACTGGCTGCGGGTGCCGCGATCGTGCGGCGCGAGTTACAAGGCTAGGCTATGGTGGGCTGTCGGCCTGCGCAAAGGCGGCTTCGTGGGCCAGCAGCCATCGCTTGCGGTCCAGGCCGCCGGCATAGCCGGTCAGGTTGCCGCTGCTGCCGACCAGGCGGTGGCAGGGCACGATGATGTTCAACGGGTTGGCAGCGTTGGCGTGCCCGATGGCCCGGGCGTGCCGCAGCAGGCCGAGTTGCAAGCCGAAGGCGTGGTAGCTGGTTGGCTGGCCGGGCGGGATGGTGCGCAGCGCTTGCCAGACCCTGGCCTGGAAGGCGGTGCCGCCCGTCTGTATCGGTAATTCGTCCAGCGCGCGTATACGGCCGGCGAAGTAGGCCTGGAAGGCATCCTGGAACGCAGGGCTCGTCGCGCTGGCGGTGAGGGTGAAGGCCCCGCTGCCGTAATGCTGGCGGAGAAGCCTGGGCAGCCTCGCCCTGCCATCGGCCCATTCCGCGGCGCGCAACGCACCGGCCGCATCCACGATCAGTAGCAGGTTGCCGATGGGCGTCGGCACCTCCTGCTCCAGCAAGGCGAGAGTCATGCGGCGCGGCGGAACGTCATGTTGATGCGGTAGGCGCCCAGGCGGGGATGCTGGCCGTCCTTCAGCGGCATGACGCCGTGATAGGCCAGCCGGGTCTTGCCGCCCCATACGGCGATGTCGCCGTGATGCAGTTGCACTTTGTCCTGCGGGTCCGTCCGTTCCAGGCCACCGAACAGGAAGGTCGCCGGCAGGCCCAGGGAGACCGAGACGATCGGCGCAGAGAAATCCGCTTCATTCTTGTCCTGATGGAGAGACAGTTTCGACCCCGGCACGTAGCGGTTGATCAGGCAGGCATCCGGGCTGAAATCCTCGAAGCCGCCAGCCGTGGCGGCGCGCCGGGCCAGGTCCGTGAAGACTGCGGGCATGGCCGGCCATGCCTGGCCGGTTTCCGGGTCCTGGGACTGGTAGCGGTAACCGCGCCGGTCACTGACCCAGCCATAGGTGCCGCAATTGGTCAGCGCGACGGACATGGTGAAGCCGCCGGGCGTCACCATGTGGCGGAAGGGCGCGGCCTGCACGACTTGCTCGATGCCAGCCAGCAATGCGTCTTCCTGCGGAAGCGCGAAGCCCTGCAACAGCGTCAGGCCCGGCGGTGGGCCGAATAAGGGGCCGGCACCGCTGCTGTGTGGTTTAGCGCGCGTCATGGAAGATGATGCCCAAAGTGTGTCGGTGGCCGGAGCGAACCGTACTGACCCCATGCCGCATGTTCACGCGGTAGCTGCCGCGCGTTCCCTGTACCGGCCGGTGATGTACCGCGAACGCCACGGCATCACCGCGCCTCAGCGGCACCACCTCCGCCCGCGACTGCATGCGGGGGCGCTGTTCGGTCAGCACGAACTCGCCGCCGGTGAAATCCTCTCCTGGTTCGGACAGCAGGATGGCGACCTGGATGGGAAAGGCGATATCGCCGTAAAGATCCTGGTGCAGGCAGTTGTAATCGCCAGCACCATATTGCAGCAGCAACGGCGTCGGCCTTTGCTGGCCGGCCTGATGGCACGTCTCCACGAAGGTCTGATGCTCGGCCGGGTAGCGGGTTTCGATGCCCATCCGTTCGTTCCAGCCATTGGCCACCGGTGCCAGCTTTGCGTACAGGGCGGTCCGCAGCGTGCCGATCGGGTCCGGCAGCGGATAGCGGAAATACCGGTACTCGCCTTTGCCGAAGCCATGCCGGGCCATGATGATATGGCTGCGGAAATGCTCTTCCTTGGCGTATAGCGCGGCCAGGCGGCGGCATGTCGCGGCATCCAGCAGGTTCGGCAGCACGGCGGCGCCTTGCCGCTCCAGCTGCGTCGTCGCCGCGGCCCAGTCGATATTGCCGGCGGCGGGCGGGGCCTGGATGTTCAGGACACGCCCTCCTTCTGCAGCAGTGCCTGCTTCCGCTCGACGCCCCAGCGGTAGCCGGAAAGGGCGCCGTCGTTGCGGACCACCCTGTGGCATGGAATGGCGACCGCCAGCGCATTCGCGCCACAGGCCTGGGCGACGGCGCGGGCCGAGCCGGGGGCGCCGATCCGCCGGGCAACCTCGGCATAGCTGACGGTGCTGCCGGCCGGCACCTGCCGCAACACCTGCCACACCCGCTGCTGGAACACCGTGCCGCGCACGTCCAGCGGTAGTTCCAGCCCCAGTGCCGGCGCCTCGACAAAGCCGACCACCTGGGCGACCAGGGCTTCGAAGTCCGCATCTCCGCCAATCAGCCGCGCTTGCGGGAAACGGTCCTGCAGGTCGCGTGCCAGGGCATCGGGCTCGTCCCCCAGCAGGATCGCACAGATGCCACGCGCGCTCCGCGCCACCAGGATCGAGCCGAGCGAGCATTCGCCGACGGCGAAGTGGATGTCCGCATTGGTGCCGCCGGAGCGGTAGTCGCTCGGGGTCATGCCCAGCATGTCGTCCACCGCCTCGTAGAAGCGCCCGTTGGAATTGAAGCCGGCGCCGTAGATCGCCGATGTGACGCTGGCGGCCTGGTTCGCCAGCTCTGCACGCACGCGCTGGGCGCGGTGCGCCTGGGCGTAGGCCTTGGGCGTCAGGCCGGTGGCAGCCTTGAACAGGCGATGGAAGTGGGAGGCGCTGAGGCCCGCCTTCGCGGCCAGTTGCTCCAGCGAGGGCACTTCCTCGGCCGTCTCGATGAAGCGGCAGGTCTCGGCCACGATGGCGGCGTGCTCGGCCTGCAAGCCGGGTTGCTCCGGCTTGCAGCGCTGGCAGGCGCGGTATCCGGCCTGGCGGGCCTCCGCGCAGGTCTGGAACAGCGTGACGTTCTGCGGCTTCGCCAACCGGGACGGGCAGGATGGGCGGCAGAACACGCCCGTGGTGCGCACGGCATAGACGAAGCTGCCATCCGCCGCCCCCTCGCGGTTCATCACCTGGGCCCAGCGTGGGTCCTGCTCAGTGCCGGCTCTTTCCAGGGTCTCCGTGATCCTCGCCATGGCGTCGTGTCCCTTTGTCCTCTGTGGTCGCCTCGATGACCCGATCTCTAGGCGGGGCGGGCGGAGGACACACTCCGGTGCTTGCTTTCAAATCCCGATATGGGGATTTCGGGCGGCAACCGGCAGGTCGCAGCCTAGCCCTCCTGCAAGGGGTGGCGGTAGATGCCGGTGCGGGCGATGCCATCCGTGCCGATGACGCCGCGATACATGCCTTGGCAATTGAACGGCAAGGCAACCCGCCCTGCCGCATCGATCGCGATCAGGCCGCCGGAGCCGCCGAGCCTGCCCAACTCCTCCACCACGGCTGCGGCGGCGGTGTCCAGCGCATCGCCACGGTGCCGCATCCGCGCGGCGATCTCATGCGCGGCGGCCCAGCGGATGAAGTACTCGCCGTGGCCGGTGGCGGAGACGGCGCAGGTTTCGTTGTCCGCCCAGGTGCCGGCGCCGAAGACGGGGCTGTCACCGATCCGCCCCGGCAGCTTGGCCGTCATGCCGCCGGTGGAGGTGGCAGCCGCCACGTTGCCGTGCCTATCCCGCGCCACGGCGCCCACCGTGCCATGCTTGGCGGCATCGTCCCGCGTATCGGGCGCCGTGGAGGCCTGCCGTGCCAGTTCGTTCTGCAGGGCCTGCCAGCGGCCCGGGGTATGGAAATAGGCAGGCGGGGCGAAGGCGATGCCGTGCTGTTGGCAGAAATCCAGGGCGCCCTGCCCCACCAGCAGCACATGTTCGGACTGTTCCATCACCGCGCGGGCCGCCAGGATGGGGTTACGCGGCCCGCTGATGCCGGCCACGGCCCCGGCGGCGCGATCCTGCCCCTGCATGACCGCGGCATCCATCTCCTGCGTGCCGGCACGGGTAAACACGGCACCGCGGCCCGCATTGAATAGCGGGTTGTCTTCCAGGGCCATCACGGCGGCCGTCACGGCATCCAGAGCCGTGCCGCCATCCGCCAGCACCTGGTGCCCGGCCTTCAGGCTGTCCCGCAGCCCCGCATGGTACCCGGCCTCGGCCTCCGGCGTCATGGCCTCGGGCCGCATGGTGCCGGCGCCGCCATGGATCGCGAGGGTGAAATGTTTCATCGTGCTCTCTCTTCCAGATCGGTCGGGGCCGATGTCACGTTACCCGTACGAGCCCCGCGCGAATTGTCAGGACGCCCCGCGGATCATGTTGCGGGCGATGACGATCTGCTGGATCTGCGTCGTCCCTTCATAGATGCGGAACAAACGCACATCACGGTAGAAGCGCTCGATGCCGTAATCGGCGATGTAGCCGGCGCCGCCATGGATCTGCACCGCGCGGTCCGCCACCCGGCCGACCATCTCCGACGCGAACATCTTGCTGCACGCAGCCTCGGTGCCGACGTCCTGGCCGGCATCCTTCCGGCGCGCCGTCTCCATCACCATGCAGCGGGCCGCATAGGATTCCGCCTTGCTGTCGGCCAGCATGGCCTGGATCAACTGGAACTCCGCCAGAGGCTGGCCGAACTGCTTGCGTTCCATCGCATAGCGCAGGCTGTCGCGGATCAGCCGCTCCGCCACGCCGACGCAGACGGCGCTGATATGCAGCCGGCCGCGGTCCAGCACCTTCATGGCCGTGCGGAAGCCCTGCCCTTCCCGCCCGCCGAGCAGCGCCGTCGCCGGGATGCGGCAGTCTTCGAACACCACGTCACAGGTATGGGCGCCCTTCTGGCCCATCTTCTGGTCCGGCTTGCCCAGGGAGATGCCCGGCGTATCCGCCTCCACCAGGAAGGCACTGACGCCGCGCGCGCCGGCTTCCTGCGGATTGGTGCGGGCGAACACCGTGAACAGGCCGGCACGCGGCGCATTAGTGATGTAGCGCTTGGTACCGTTCAGCACGTAGCTGTCGCCATCCCGCCGGGCGGAGGTCCGCAGCGAACCGGCATCGGACCCCGCCTCCGCCTCGGTCAGCGCGAAGGAGCCGACAATCTCGCCTGACGCCATGCCAGGCAGGTAGCGCTGCTTCTGCTCCTCCGAGCCGTCGATGATGATGCCTTGCGAACCGATGCCGTTATTGGTGCCGACCAGGGAGCGGAAGGCGGGTGAGGTTTGCCCCAGCTCGAAGGCAACCTGCGCTTCCTCCTCCATGGTCAGGCCGAGGCCGCCATACTCTTCCGGGATCGACAGGCCGAAGAGACCCATCTCGCGCATGGCGGCGACGATCTCGGCCGGGATCTCGTCATGCTCGGCGACCTGGTGCTCCAGTGGCACCAGTTGCTCGCGCACGAAGCGGGACACGCTTTCCAGGAGCTGGCTCAGAGTCTCGGCAGGCAGGGTCACGCGTCACTCGCCAGGTTGGGGCGGAGCTGAAGCCTCTCACCCGGTTCTTATGCAGCCCGATGGTGCGGCGGGCGGGCGGGAGCGTCAACGGCCCGCCCTTCCCGCTCGCCGCGCCCTGCCTTGGAGCAAGCGAATCGCGGGCCGATTCTGCGGCGTCGTCACCGGCGCCGGTACCTCACAGCGACGATGTGTCAGGGCCAAGATGATTCACATCAAGATTCGTTCCGGATTCTCTTTCTGAGACGAGGCATTCCGGAACAGCTACTTAAGGGATTGTCCTAAGATTAAGGTTATCCACGAAACCTGGGGATAGTTCTGTGAGCAGATGGCGCACGGCCATTCAGCAGTAGGGCTTCCGCGCCATCTGCCCCGTCACTCGCATCTGATCTTTGCCTAAAGATTTTGTTCTTGTTTTGTTCGTCACGTCCATTAGGGTCGGCGCATGTCGCACCCCCCTCTACCCTCTCACCCCGGCTTCGCCGCCTCTTCTTCAGTCTGTTGATCATCCGCTATGCCCGCCTCCCCCGCATTGCTGCACGACCTCCGCCAGCGCCTTTCACAGATCGAGCGCGGGTTGGGCGAAGCCGCTTTCCCACCCGTGCCCTTGTGCCCGGCGCTGGACCGGCACCTGCCCGAGCACGGCCTGGCACGGGGTGCGTTGCATGATGTTCTGGCCGCCGACCCAGGCGCGGCGCTGGGCTTCTGTGCCGTGGTGCTGGGCAGGCTGGAGACCCCCGCTCTCTGGATCGCGCCAGAAGCCGATGCGGTGTGGCCTGCGGGCCTGCAATCGCTGGGCCTCTGCATCAGCCAGTTGATCCTCGTCCGCTACCGGCGTCCGGCGGAAGGGCTCTGGGCGATGGAAGAAGCGCTGCGCAGTCCCGGCATCGGCGGCGCCGTGCTGCAAACCTCGCATCTGGACCTCATCGCCGCCCGCCGGCTGCAACTGGCCGCGGAGGCGACCGGCAATATCGGCCTGCTGCTCCGCCCCGCGACCGAAGTGCGCAACCCTTCCAATGCCGTGACGCGCTGGCAGGCGGCATCGCTGCCGAACCCGCAGGCGGCGCCGCACTGGCAATGGAACCTGCTGCGTAGCCGGGGCGGCCAACCAACGCCCTGGCAGGTGACCTGCACGCCCGGCGGCGTGCTGCAGGCCCATGCACCATGAGCCGCCGCTATCTGGCCCTGTCGCTGCCATGGCTGCCGCTGGACCGGCTGCGCCGGCTGGACCCTTCTTTGGTAGACCGCCCATTGGCCAGTTGGGCCATCCAGGGGCCCCGGCGTCAGCTGGTCGCAGCGGATGCGCCTGGTCTGGTACCTGGCCAGGCCGTGGCGGATGCCCAGGCCATCCAGCCAGACCTCGTGCTGTTCCCGGCCGACCCGGCGCAGGACGCGGCGCTGCTGGAACGTCTGGCGCTCTGGACAATGCGCTTTACGCCCTTGGTCGCGGTGGATCGTACAGAAGGGCTGTTGCTGGATGCCACGGGTGCGACGGCGCTATTGGGCGGCGAGGAACAGTTTGTCGTCGCTGTGACCAACCGGTTTCGCCAGGATGGCTTCCGCCTGCGCGCCGCCATGGCCAGCATCGCCGGCGCCGCCGCTGCGCTGGCGCGCGAAAGCCGGCAGGACCGGATCATCCCTCCTGGTCAGGAACGGGATGCCATCGACCCCCTGCCCCTGATTGCCCTGCGCCTGCCGCCGGACATGATCCGCAGCCTGGGCCGCATGGGGCTGCACCGCATCGGCCAGCTATGCCGCCAGCCGCGCGGCCCACTGACCCGCCGCTTCGGCCGGGTGCTGATGGATGCGCTGGACCATGCGACCGGGGACCGCCCGCAACCGATGCAGCCGGTCCGCCCTATCGCCACGTTCCAGGCCGCCCGCCATTGCCTGGAGCCCATCGTCACGCGCCCGGCCATCGACCAGGCGGTGGAAGCCCTGCTGACAGAGATCTGCCGTGCCCTGCTGGAAGCGAGCCGGGGCGCCCGGCGGCTGACCTTGCGGGCGTTCCGCGTCGATCACCACGTGCAGGAAATCACCATCGGAACTGGTGCGCCGACGCGCGACGCCGCGCATCTCGTCCGCCTGTTCGCCGGCAAGCTGGATCAGTTGGAACCCGACCTGGGTTTCGAGCGGCTGACCATGGATGCCCACTCCACCGACACGCTGGACGGCCAGCAATCCAGCATGGCCAGGCGGGATGGCGCTTCCGCCGCCGACACGGCCGCGTTGACCGAGTTGCTGGACCGGTTGGAGCAACGCGTCGCGGTGTACCGCATGCTACCGATGGAGAGCCATTGGCCCGAATATGCCGCGGCACCGGCGACACCCTATGACCGGATCGTGCTCCCGCCCAATTGGGGGAATGAAACGCGCCCCGTACGGCTGCTGGCGGAGCCGCTGGCACTGGCGGTGACGGCGGAGTTGCCGGATGGCACACCGGTGCAGCTTCGCTACGGTTCCCACCTGCACCGCGTGCTGTATTGCATCGGCCCGGAACGGCTGGAACCGGAATGGTGGGGCCATGATGCGGCGCGCCCGTCCCGGGACTATTTCCGCGTCCAGACAGCGGAGGGCCCGCGCCTCTGGGTCTGCCGCCTGGGCGAACCGAATGTGTTGCCGCCCCGCTGGTTCCTGCACGGCTATCTGGCCTGAGCCATGACCGCCGCTTATGCAGAGTTGGGTGCGCGCAGCAACTTCACCTTGCTGGATGGCGCTTCGCATCCGGCGGAGCTGGCCGTCACGGCGCAGAAGCTCGGCCATGCGGGATTGGGGATCTGCGACGTCAATACCATGGCGGGCGTGGTGCGCGGCCATGTCGCCGCCAAGGAGCTGGGCCTTCCCTATCTGATCGGTGCGCGATTACGGCTGGAGGATGGCGCGGAATACCTGGTGTGGCCAACGGACCGGGCCAGCTACGGCCGGCTGACGCGCCTGCTCTCCCTCGGCGGGATGCGGGTTCCGGCTGGCAGCTTCCGCATCAGCCGCGAGGATATGCTGGCGCATGCCGAGGGATGGTGCATGGCATCGGTGCCGCCACGGTTGCCGGATGCCGGCTTCGCAGGGCGGTTCCGGCTGGATGAAGCGGCGCTGAATGCCAGCCTGGCCCTGCCGCTGTTCTGTGCCGCCGCCTGCCGGCATGACGGGCGCGATGCGGAGCGGCTGGAATGGCTGCACCATGTCAGCCCAAGGCTGCTGGCCTGGAATGACGTGCGCTACCACCAGCCGGGCCGGCGCCGGCTGGCAGACGTGCTGACCGCCATCCGCACCGGACGCACAGTGGAGGCGCTGGGCCGCATGGCGGAAGCCAACGGCGAACGCTGCCTGAAGTCCCCGGCCGACATGGAGCGCCTGTTTGCGGGCTATCCAGAAGCATTGGCGAATACGCTGGAGATCCTGCAGGCAGGGCAAGGCTTCTCTCTGAATCA
>Ga0308159_1000525_pt1 | contig 84808 bp, 78 predicted proteins | sample PhyCR1_FD_201040 | JGI IMG/M metagenome (GOLD analysis project Ga0308159, IMG submission 201040) | Phyllosphere microbial communities from UC Gill Tract Community Farm, Albany, California, United States - DLSLC.R1 | ecosystem: Host-associated > Plants > Phyllosphere > Unclassified | place: USA...
ACACCCTGTGCTGTCGGGCCGAGCGATCGAGAACATCGAGAACTCCGTGCTGGACGAACTGGTGGTGACCAACACCATCCCGTTGTCCGCCGCTGCTCAAGCCTGTGCGCGTATCCGTCAACTGGATATCGCACCGGTAGTTGCCGAAGCGGTTCGCCGCATCAGCAATGAAGAATCGATCAGCGCGATGTTCCGCTAAGGGTCAAACCTTCGGAACACCTCACTGACGAAAAGCGCCCCGCCCCAGCATACTGTTGGGGCGGGGCTTTTTTGCCCATATCGCCTTTAGCGCTGGTCGCAAACGCTGGGGCGAATGTGGTTATTTTGGAGATACAACATGAACGATTTTACTCTGAATGCTGAAGTGCGTTCCGACCTGGGGAAAGGTGCGAGCCGCCGCCTGCGTCGTCTCGCAAGCCTGGTTCCAGCTGTAGTTTACGGTGGCGACAAAGCCCCTGAATCCATCAGCATGCTGGCCAAAGAAGTTGCCAAGCTGCTGGAAAACGAAGCTGCCTACAGCCATATCATCGAACTGAACGTTGGTGGCACCAAGCAGAACGTCGTGATCAAGGCCCTGCAACGTCACCCGGCCAAAGGCCACGTGATGCACGCTGACTTCGTTCGCGTGGTTGCTGGTCAGAAACTGACCGCCATCGTTCCAGTGCACTTCATCAACGAAGCTGCTCCGGTCAAGAAAGGCGGCGAGATCTCGCACGTAATCGCGGAAATCGAAGTTTCCTGCCTGCCCAAAGACCTGCCTGAATTCATCGAAGTCGACCTGGCTGACGCTGAAATCGGCACCATTGTTCACCTGTCCGACATCAAGGCCCCTAAAGGCGTTGAATTCGTGGCCCTGGCACACGGCAACGACCTGGCAGTAGCCAACGTTCACGCTCCACGTGTTGCTCCAGAAGCTGCAGAAGGCGCTGCAGAGTAATTCACTCTGACGCGGGAGTTAAGCGGAGTACATCGCGGACTGGAACGTAGCGAGAAAGCGGGCGAGAACGCGAAGTTTGCCGCAAGGCAACCCAGCTTTTGTCGTCCACTTTCGCCGTAGCACCGGTTGCGGCGATGTCATCCACCACTCCAAAGAAGGGCCCCCATCGTGACTGCCATCAAACTGATCGTTGGCCTGGGTAATCCAGGCACCGAATACGAACAGACCCGGCATAACGCAGGGGCCCTTTTTGTTGAGCGCATCGCCGAAAAACAAGGGATCAACCTTGTCGCCGATCGCAAATATTTCGGCCTGACCGGGCGCTTCAGTCACCAGGGTCAGGACATTCGTCTGTTGATTCCCACCACCTACATGAACCGCAGCGGCCAGGCCGTGGCGGCGCTTGCCGGCTTCTTCCGCATCAAGCCGGAAGAGATCCTGGTGGCCCACGACGAACTCGACTTGCCGCCAGGCGTCGCCAAGCTCAAGACCGGCGGCGGCCATGGCGGGCACAACGGACTGCGGGACATCATCGCGCAGCTCGGTAATCAGAATACCTTTCACCGCCTGCGGCTCGGCATCGGCCATCCGGGCGTTGCCAGTATGGTTTCAAACTTTGTCCTGGGTCGTGCGCCACGCGCCGAACAGGAAAAACTCGATGCCAGCATCGATTTTGCCCTCGGCGTGCTGCCGGATATCTTCGCCGGTGAATGGAACCGCGCGATGAAAAACCTGCACAGCCAGAAGGCCTGACTCTACTCCTCGGGGAATACACCATGGGATTCAATTGCGGCATCGTCGGCCTGCCTAACGTCGGCAAGTCCACCCTGTTCAACGCCCTGACCAAATCCGGGATCGCGGCCGAGAACTTCCCCTTCTGCACCATCGAGCCCAACAGCGGTATCGTGCCGATGCCCGACCCGCGCCTGGACGCCCTGGCCGCCATCGTCGTGCCCGAGCGCGTGCTGCCCACCACCATGGAGTTCGTCGACATCGCCGGCCTGGTGGCCGGTGCTTCGAAAGGTGAAGGCCTGGGCAACAAGTTCCTGGCCAACATCCGCGAAACCGACGCCATCGCCCATGTGGTCCGCTGCTTCGAAGACGACAACGTGATCCACGTGTCCAACAGCGTCGACCCCAAGCGCGATATCGAGATCATCGACCTGGAACTGATCTTCGCCGACCTCGACAGCTGCGAAAAACAGTTGCAGAAAGTCGCCCGCAACGCCAAGGGCGGTGACAAGGATGCCGTGGCCCAGAAAGCCCTGCTGGAGCAGTTGATCGCCCACTTCACCGAAGGCAAGCCGGCCCGCAGCCTGATGAAGGACATGAGCGCCGATGAGAAGCTGATCATCCGTGGCTTCCACCTGCTGACCACCAAGCCGGTGATGTACATCGCCAACGTTGCCGAAGACGGCTTCGAGAACAACCCGCTGCTGGACGTGGTCAAGGCCATTGCCGAGGAAGAAGGCGCGATCGTGGTGCCGGTGTGCAACAAGATCGAGGCGGAAATCGCCGAGCTTGATGACGGCGAAGAAAAGGACATGTTCCTCGAGGCCCTGGGCCTGGAAGAGCCTGGCCTGAATCGGGTGATCCGTGCCGGCTACGAAATGCTCAACCTGCAGACCTACTTCACCGCAGGTGTGAAGGAAGTTCGCGCCTGGACCGTGCGTGTCGGCGCCACCGCGCCACAAGCCGCCGCCGTGATCCACACCGACTTCGAAAAAGGCTTCATCCGCGCCGAAGTCATCGCCTACAACGACTTCATCCAGTTCAAGGGTGAAGCCGGAGCCAAGGAAGCCGGTAAATGGCGCCTGGAAGGCAAGGAATACATCGTCAAGGACGGCGACGTGATGCACTTCCGCTTCAACGTGTGATCCCCTTCAGCCCCATTGCCGCGCAATGGGGCTGAACTCCCCCGCTCTATCCAGCGCCCCTAGAAATAGGTGGTCGCCCCCGCGAAGAACGCCCGTCCGGGCACGTAGAAGTTGGTCGATCCATCCCGCAGGTCTTTATCCAGCAGGTTCTGCACGCCGCCATTCAGGGTCAGCCACTTGGTCAGCGCCAGGTTCGCCGTCAGGTCGTAGGTGGTGTAGGACTGCACGAAATCATTGCCCATGCCCCGCTGCTTGCCTACGTGCTGAGCCGAAAGCTCGGTGCTCAAACGGTCGGTGACCTGCCAGTCCAGCGCACTGAATGCCGACAGTTTGGGTGAACTGATCAGGTCTTCACCGGTGGACAGGTTCTTGCTTTCCAGCATGTAGGTGGCGTTGGTGCGCCAGTTCACGGAGTCGCCCAGCGGCACCCGGGCGGTGCCTTCCCAGCCACGGGTACGGGCCTTGTCGACGTTTTCCAGCATGGTCCACCAGCGGCCCTGGTACTGGCCCAACGGGCCGTATTCGATCTTGTCGGTGAAGTCGGTGTGGAAGTAGGTCAGGCCCGCTTCCCAGCCATCGTGGTCGAACGATAGGCCGATTTCCTTGTTGGTGCTGGTTTCCGGTGTCAGGTTCGGATTGCCCGCCATCCAGCAACTACCAGTGACATAGCCCAACGGCCGTAACGAACCACAGCCCCGGCCTGCGGATTCGGTAGCCGCCCCCGCACTGCCCTCCTTCAGGCTTGGCGCACGAAAACCCTTGGAAACACCGCCACGCACGGTCCAGTCCGGGTGCGGGTGATAGACCACATACGCCCGCGGGCTGTTGTGGTTACCGTACTTGTCGCTGTGGTCGAAGCGGTTGCCCAGGGTCAGGGACAGGTTGTCCAGCAGGAACAGTTCATCCTCGATAAAGGCCGCCGAGTAATCGCCCTTCAAGGTCGAGCCACTGACCGGCGCGCCCTGATAATCCACGGGTACCGTGCCCAGGGTATCGGTGTTGGTCAGCTCTTCACGCTTCCATTGCCCGCCCACCGTCAGGCGCTGGTCCAACAGCAATTGGAAGGGAATATTCAGGCTGCCCTCGACGATCTTCTCTTCCGAGTTGGCTTTGCCCAGGTCAAGGTCGTTGCGGTACTTGTTCAGGTAGGCATCGAGCTTCGAGGTACCAAAGCTCCAGTCGCCGGTATGGGACAGAATGTAGCTGTCGCGGGTCAGGCGGCTGGGGCCGAAGGCGCCACCAACGGTCTCGTTCCAGTCACCAAAGGTCTTCTTTGATGCCCAGGAATGCTCAACGCCATGCACCGCCTCGAAGGACAGGCTCTGCTCCTGGTTGATCTGCCAGTCCAGCAGTGCATTCACGCTCTGATCCTTGGAGCCGCCCGCGCCATCGTCGTACATGAAATCGCCCTGGGCATCGCGCCGCGCCTCTACCTCATCCGCAGCCCGACGCGTGACGTTGGCCCCCAGGCGCAGCCCCAGGGACTCCGTCAGCGGACCTGCCGCATTCACGCTGTACTGAGTGGTCTGGCCGCGGTCGGAATCCTTGGGCACGGTGATATTGGTGCTGGCCGAGCCGGTCCAGGTCCGCGAGACCTTGCGGGTGATGATATTGATCACCCCGCCCATAGCGTCCGAACCATACAGCGACGACATAGGCCCGCGGACGATCTCGATGCGCTCGATCATGTTCGGCGAGATCCAGTTCAGGTCCTGGCGCGCCAGGTCGCGGCGATAACTCAGGTCCGCGGAACTGCCGACCCGCTTGCCATCCACCAGGATCAGCGTGTATTTGTCGTCCAGCCCCCGCAGCTTGATCTTCGACTGCTCGCCCACCGGGCCGAAACCACCGGTCACCCCCGGCACCCGGCGCAGCAGGGTATTGAGGTCATAGACCGGCTGGCGCTCGATTTCCTCGCGGGTGATGACGCTGACACTGGCCGGGGCATCCTTGAGATCCGTGGCACCGCCAGTAGCCGTGACAAAGGCGGTATCCAGTTCCAACGATGCAGGCTTGGCCTCTTCAACCGCATCGCCGGCCTGCGCCAGCGGGGCCAGCAGGCCGACACCGGCGCTGAGCAGAAGCGAATTGAACAGGCATGAGCTGACTTTCATTACAAACGATCCTTGTCGATTCAATGCACCCGGATGGTGCATCAAGGGAGAGAGGGACCGGAGTGTAATGCTAATGAATATCATTTATAAATAGGAATGTTTCCGCACTGTTACATTACGGCTTGCCGCCCGTTGCAGGCAGCGCCCTGAAACGGCCCACTGCATGCGGGTCGCTTCAGGGTCGTGGGCTCAGCAGATTTCTTCGTAAGGCAGGCCCACATAGTTCTCGGCAATGTTCACCAGGCCAGCGTGGGAGTTGAGGAAATATTCGCGATCGGCCTGCTGCATCTTGTGGTCCCAGGCATCCTGCCGGTCGCCGAAGTCGTGCAGCAGGTTGGTCATGAACCAGCTGAAGCGTTCGCCCTTCCACACCCGGCGCAAGGCCAGTTCGGAATACTTTTCCAGCAGCTCGGTACGCCCTTCGCGGTAGACCTTGACCAGGATCCGGTACAGGTAGCACACATCGGAGGCCGCCAGGTTCAGGCCCTTGGCACCGGTAGGCGGAACGATATGGGCCGCGTCCCCCACCAGGAACAGCTTGCCGTACTGCATGGGCTCCACCACATAGCTGCGCAGCGGCGCGATGCTTTTCTCCAGCGCTGGCCCGGTCACCAGGTCAGCCGCCACCTCTTCTGGCAGACGGGCCTTGAGCTCGTTCCAGAAGCGCTCGTCGGACCAGTCCTCGACCTTGTCGCTCAGCGGCACTTGCAGGTAGTAGCGGCTGCGGGTCAGGGAGCGCTGGCTGCACAGCACGAAACCACGTTCATGCTGCCCATAGATCAGTTCGTGATTGACCGGTGGGGTATCGGACAGCAGCCCCAGCCAGCCGAAGGGGTATTCGCGCTCGTAGTGGGTCAGCACGTCTTCGGGGATGCTCTTGCGTGCCACACCATGAAAACCGTCGCAGCCGGCAATGTAATCGCAGTCGATGCGCTGCAGCTGGCCGTCTTTTTCATAGGTGATATAGGGCTGCGCGCCCTTCATGTCATGGGGCTGCACCTTGTCCGCCGAATAGATGATCGGCGCTGCGCAGGCAGCGCGGGCCTCCATCAGGTCGCGGGTGACTTCGGTCTGGCCATAGACCATCACCGTCTTGCCGCCGGTCAGGGCCTTGAGGTCGATACGCACGCGCTTGCCGCCCATCAGCAGCTCCACCCCTTCATGGACCAGGCCTTCAGCGTCCATGCGGCGGGCCACACCGGCCTCGCGCAGCATGTCCACGGTGCCCTGCTCCAGCACACCGGCACGGATGCGGCCCAGCACGTAGTCCGGGGTCTGGCGCTCGACAATCACGGTGTCGATGCCGGCCTTGTGCAGCAGTTGGCCTAGCAGAAGGCCGGAAGGTCCGGCGCCGATAATCGCAACCTGAGTTTTCATTGTTGTCGTCTCATAAGGGCATTCCAGTCACCGTGCAGGCGAAATCCGGAATTTATGGTTATTGTTGTACCCCTGCATTTTTGCCGACAAAAATCGCAAAAAATGGTGATTAACCGCCGTAAAAATGCACTTTTGAAAACAGCGTTCGATTATCGAGCATTCCAACCCCTCACTCCCAGGGCCGCGCCCGATGAAAGCCAGTCGCTCCAGCATCCCCGTATTCAAGCTCTACGGCGAAAACCAGGCCTGGCCGACTCCGGACCTGTTGCACTGCGAATCCATCCCCAAGCGCAGCAGCCTGCACCACTGGGAGATCAAGCCGCACCGCCACGCCGACCTGTATCAACTGCTCTATGTGCAAAGCGGACAGGCCCTGGTGGAAGTCGAAGGGCGCCGCGAGGACGTGCGCGAAGCAACCATCCAGGTGGTGCCGCCGCTGATGGTCCACGGCTTTCAGTTTTCCGAGAACATCGAGGGCTACGTGCTGACCCTGGGTGCGCCGCTGTTGGCCCAGCTGGAAAGCCAGCTGGGTGCGCCGCTGGCGGTCCTGGCCGCGGCCGGGCGCTACCCGGTGGGCCGTGACCGGCAGCGCCTCAACAGCCTGTTCAAGACCTTGCTGGAGGAATACGAAGGCAGCGCCTCGGCGCGGGACCTGCTGCTGCATTCGCTGGTCAACGTACTGTTGGTGTGGATCAGCCGCCGACGCCAGCAGAACGTGACGCCCAGCAACCGCAGCGAGCGCAACCAGCAACTGTTGGGGCACTTCATCAAGCTGGTGGAGCAGCATTACCAGGAGCACCCGACGGTGGAAGCCCTGGCCCATCGCATCGGCCTGTCCAGCGTGCACCTCAATACCCTGTGCCGGGAACTGGCCGGGCAGACCGCGCTGCAGATCATCCACCAGCGCCTGATGCTGGAGGCCAAGCGCAACCTGATCTACACCAACATCAGCATCAGCCAGCTCTCGGACAACCTGGGCTTCAGCGACCCCACCTACTTTTCCCGCTTCTTCAAGCGCCTCGGCGGCCAGACACCCAACGCCTTTCGCCAAGGCACCGGGCACACCCGCCAGGGCGGCTGAAGCCCAGGCAAAAAAAAGCCCGGGGCCAGTACCCCGGGCGTTCTATCGCCAGCACGCCTCAAGCCATCAGGCTTTGCGGGTACGCGGCAGGAAGATCGCCAGCACCCCGAACAGCGGCAGGAACGAGCACAGGTAGTACACATACTCGATGCCATGAATGTCCGCCAGGTGCCCCAGCAGCGCCGCACCGATCCCGCCAAAACCGAACATCAGGCCGAAGAACACCCCGGCGATCATGCCAACGTTGCCCGGCACCAGTTCCTGGGCGTACACCACGATGGCGGAGAATGCCGAGGCCAGGATAAAGCCGATCACCACGCTCAGGACGCTGGTCCAGAACAGGTCGACATGGGGCAGCAACAGAGTGAACGGCGCCACCCCGAGGATCGAGAACCAGATCACTGCCTTGCGCCCGATCTTGTCGCCGATCGGGCCGCCGAAGAAGGTTCCCGCCGCCACGGCCCCCAGGAACAGGAACAGATGCAGTTGCGAGCTGGCCACCGACAGGTCGAATTTCTCGATCAGGTAGAAGGTGAAGTAGCTGGTGAAGCTGGCCATGTAGAAATACTTGGAAAACACCAGCAGCCCGAGGACCACCAGGGCGCTGATCACCCGGTTCCTGGACAGGCCGTGAGTCGCCGCCTGGCCCTGCTTGAGCTTGTACAGGCGCAGGTGGTTGGCATACCAGCGGCTGATGGCGTACAGCACCACCAGGGCAAACAGCGCGAACAGGCCGAACCAGGCCACATTGCCCTGGCCGTAGGGAATGATGATGGCCGCAGCCAGCAAGGGGCCGAAGGCGGTGCCGGCATTGCCGCCGACCTGGAAGCTCGACTGGGCCAGGCCATAGCGCCCGCCCGAGGCCAGCCGCGCGACCCGCGAAGCCTCCGGATGGAAGGTCGAGGAGCCAATGCCGATCAATGCTGCTGCCAGCAGGATCAAGGGAAAGCTGCCGACCTGGGACATCATCAGGATGCCGATCAGGGTGCAGATCATTCCCGCCGGCAGCAGGAATGGTTGAGGCCGGCGGTCGGTGTAGTAGCCGACCCAGGGCTGCAACAGCGACGCGGTCAGCTGGAAGGTCAGGGTAATCAGGCCGACCTGGGTGAAGGTCAGGCCGTAGCTGTCCTTGAGCATCGGGTAGATCGCCGGCAGCACTGCCTGGATCAAGTCGTTGATCAGGTGCGCCAGGGCCACCGCACCAATGATGCGCAGGACCAGGGGACTGCTTTGCGAAGCCGGGGAAGCCGTCGCGGCGACGCTCGGGGAGTTGCTGCTAGCCATAGGATTTTCCGTACAACGGGTGGGTGCACAGGGGCAGGTGCGTCAATGTGCCATTTTTCGGTGCAGTCGCGCCATCCCATTAGCTTGCTAACGAACCCCGATTCGCGCCTCGGGGAAATCCGCTTCCAGCTCGGCCTTGAGCCACTGGATAAACCATTCCACGTCCTCCGACCACTCGCTGGCCGGGGTCAGCACCCGGTAGCTTTCCAGCTGCACCTGGTCTTCCAGCACCCGCACCAGGGTGCCGGCCTTGAGCTCCTCGCGCACCAGCACTTCGTTGGCCAGGGCAATACCACCGCCGCTTTCCGCCACCGACAGCGCATGGTCGTTGTTCACGTAGATCAGGTCGGACGTGAGCTGGATATCCAGGCCATTGGCGGCGAACCACATGTTCCACCACTCGCCGTCATCGAAGTGGATCAACTCATGGCGGGCCAGGTCCGCCGGCTCGCGAATCGCCTCGATACTGGCCAGGTAGGCCGGGGTGCAGATGGGAAACACCCGGGGGCAGATCAGGCTGACCCGGGACTCGGCGTATTGCCCGTCCAGGCCGTAGGCGATCCCCAGGTCGCTGCTCTTGGCATCCACTTCGCTAAAGGTCGAGTTCGGCTCGATGGCGAACTTCAGGCCCGGGCGCACGTGGCGCAGCGCCTCCAGGCGCGGGGTCAGCCAGCGCTTGGCGAACCCCGGCACGACCATGATCCGCAGCCAGCGCTCGGCGGCCCTGGGCTGCACCTCGCGCCCGGCTTCGATGATCAATTGCAGGGCGGCGGCGATCTTGCGGTGGTACTTCTCCCCCGCCGGGGTCAGGTTCACGCCGCGGGACGTGCGTTCGAACAGTTGCACCCCGAGCCAGTCCTCCAGCAGCTTCACGTGGCGGCCAATGGCCGGCTGGGTCACATGCAAGGCCCTTGAGGCTTCGACATAGCTGCCAAGACGGGCGGCGGCATCAAAAGCACGCACTGCATTCAACGGTGGCAAACGCTGCTCGACCATGATTTCGCCCGCCCCTTGCTATTAAATTTTTTAACAGCCGGTATGTTAAAATTGATGTTTCGCCCCCGCAACCCCTCACTGATAATCAGCCCCAGCAGAACCCGGTAAAACCCGCGCAAAGCCTGCAAAGACAAGCTTTCCACGCACCCGACACATTTCGATCCTGCCCAAGAAAAACAAGATCCATGGCCTGCACGACAGCTCATGGGGGAATCGGAGGTAAGGCATGAATGCCCTGCATGCGCTGCAAACGCTGGCGGTGTCCATCCGTTCAGTGCGCAAGGTCTACGGCGATCCACACAGCGGCCCGGTGGCCCTGAAGAACATCGACCTGGATATCCGCGACAACGAATTCTTCACCCTTCTCGGCCCCTCGGGCTGTGGCAAGACCACCCTCTTGCGGATGATCGCCGGGTTCGAGTTCCCGACCCTGGGCGAGATCCTTCTCTATGGCGAGAACATCGCCGACCGGCCGCCCTTCGAGCGCCCGGTGAACACGGTGTTCCAGCATTACGCACTGTTCCCCCACATGACCCTGGCCGAGAACCTGGCCTTCGGCCTGGAATCGCGCCCTATGGGCCAGGTATTGAGCAAGGCGCAGATCGCCGAGCGGGTGCGCGAGATGCTGGCCCTGGTGCAGATGGAGCGCTTTGCGGCGCGCAAGCCCAACCAGCTGTCCGGCGGCCAGCAGCAACGCATCGCCCTGGCCCGAGCCCTCGCCCCCCACCCCAAGGTACTGCTGCTGGACGAGCCGCTGTCGGCCCTGGACCTCAAGCTGCGCCAGGCCATGCGCGAAGAACTCAAGGCCATCCAGGCCAAGACCGGTATCACCTTCATCTTCGTCACCCACGACCAGGAAGAAGCCCTGACCCTGTCCGACCGCATCGCCGTGCTCTCCGAAGGCGAAGTGCAACAGGTGGGTCGCCCGGAAGAAATCTACGAGCAGCCGCGCAATCGCTTCGTCGCCGACTTCATCGGTGAAACCAACTTCATCCCGGCCACGGTCAGCCGTGTCGAAGCGGGCCTGGCCTGGTTCAGCGGGCCCGCCGGACAAGCCTTGCCGGCACAACCCTGCAAAGAGGTGCAAGTGGGCCAGCAAGTGACGCTGTCGGTACGCCCCGAGCGCCTGCATTTGTGCAGCGCTGCCACTGACGGCGCCTTGCCCTGCCGGATCGAAACCCAGATCTACCTGGGCACCGACCTGCAGTACCAGGTCAGCCTCGGCGACGGCACACGCCTGACGGTGCGCACGCCCAACAGCGTTGAGCACAACCAGCGCCTGGCCGTAGGCAGCAGTGCCGGGCTGGTGTTCGAACGCGGCAGCGCCAGCGTCCTGCTGGATTGACCACGAGGATTTGCCATGCACGCCTCATCGATTTCCCATCATCTGGAACGGCGCAAAGCCTTGCGCAGCTTTCTCGGGGTCAGCCCGGCCCTGGTGGCCATCGGCCTGTTCCTGATCGTGCCGATCCTTATCGTCATCGGCTATTCGTTGATGGAAGCCAACCCCTACGGCGGGGTGAACAAGGTCTTCAGCAGCGACGCCTACACCTCCCTGCTGTTCGAACGGCAACTGGACGACAGCCTGGCCTTCGCCGACTCCTACCTGCTGATCGCCCTGCGCTCGATCGGCATCGCCGGGCTGACCACGGTGATCACCCTGCTGATCGGTTTTCCGGTGGCGGTGTGGCTGGCCATGCAACCGGTGCAGCGCCGCGGCCTGCTGATCTTCCTGATCACCGTGCCGTTCTGGGCCAACCTGCTGATCCGCACCTACGCCTGGATCCTGCTGCTGCGCAACACCGGGGTGATCAACAACAGCCTGATGGGCCTGGGGGTCATCCACGAGCCGTTGCAGTTGCTGTACACCGACGGTGCGGTGCTGCTGGGGCTGGTCTACACCTACGCGCCCTTCGTGGTGCTGCCGATCTACGCCACCCTGGAAAAGATGGACACCCGCCTGCTGGAAGCGGCCCAGGACCTCTACGCCGGACGCATTCGGACCCTGCGCAAGGTGGTGCTGCCCATTGCCAAACCGGGGATTTTCGCCGGGGCGATCCTGACTTTCGTGCCCTGCCTGGGGGCGATGATCGCCCCGGAACTGCTGGGGGGCGGCACCCGGATGATGCTTGGCAACCTGATCTTCCGGCAGTTCAGCGATGCCCGTAACTGGCCCTTCGGCGCAGCCCTGTCGCTGGTGCTGATGGCCGCGGTGATGCTGGTACTGACCGTCTACGCCCTGCGCGCCCAGCGCCAGAAAACCCTTCAGGAGGGTGCATGATGATCCGCCTGTTCAAGCGCAAAGGCCTCGGTGTCCAGGACTTTCCCGGCTTCGGCGGTTTCAGCTTCCTGTTCTACCTGTACCTCTACGCGCCGATCCTGGTGCTGGTGGTGTTCTCCTTCAACGCCAACCAGTCGGCCACGGTGTGGAGCGGCTTCAGCCTCGACTGGTACCGCGCGGCGTTCGCCAACCAGGCCCTGCGCCAGGCGGCAGGCAACAGCCTGCTGATCGCCGTGTGCGCCAGCATGGCGGCCACCGCCATCGCCACCCTGGCGGCCCTGGGCACCTCACGCGGGGCGAAGTTCAAGGGCCTGCAACTGTCCATGGGCGCCATCATGCTGCCCCTGGTGCTACCGGAAATCGTCGTCGGCGTGGCCACCCTGGCGCTGTTCTCCACCCTGGGGCTGTCCCTGGGCTACGGCAACCTGATCATCGCCCACACGGTGTTCTGCATCCCCTTCGCCTATTTGCCGATCCGCGCCCGCCTCAACGACATGGACCTGTCCCTGGAACACGCCGCGGCAGACCTGTACGCCGGCCCCTGGCGCACCTTCCGCAAGGTGACCCTGCCGCTGCTGATGCCGGGGATCGTCTCCGGGCTGATGCTGGCCTTCATTGTCTCCCTGGATAACTTCGTGATCTCGATGATGGTGTCCCAGGCCGGCACCACCACCCTGCCGATCTTCATCTTCGGCCTGTTGCGCATGGGCGTGACACCCGACGTCAACGCCGTGTCGACGCTGATCCTCGGCGTCTCGGTGCTGTTCGTCAGCCTCTCTTATCTGCTGAGCAAGAAACACGCTTGAACCTTCCACTGACCTTGGGGAAATGACATGAGCAAGTTGATCGCAAGCCTGGGTACCTCGTTGTTGCTGAGCCTGCCACTGGCGGTGCAGGCCGCCGAGAAACTCAACGTCGTGAGCTGGAGCGGCTACTTTTCGCCGGAAATCCTCGCCAAGTTCCAGAAGCAGACCGGTATCGAGGTCACGGTGGATTCCTACGATTCCAACGAAACCCTGCTGGCCAAGCTGAAACAGGGCGGCACCGGTTATGACGTGGCGATCCCCTCCCACCAGTTCATCCCGATCCTGATCAAGGAGCAGTTGCTGGAGCGCTTCGACCCGGCCAAGCAGCCCTATTACGCCAGCGTGGTCGACAACCTGAAGAACCCGACCTGGGACCCGGAAGGCGCCTACTCGGTGCCCTTCATCTGGGGCACCACCAGCGTGGTGCTCAACGGCGAACGCTACAAAGGCCCGAGCGACAGTTACAAGGTGCTCTACGAGCCACCAGCGGAGCTGCAGGGGCGGATCAACATGTTCGACTCGGTGAGCGAAGTGATCGACATGGCCAGCCTGTACCTGAACATTCCGCTGTGCAGCGAAGACCCCAAGCAGATGCAGCAGATCCTTGGCCTGCTCAAGGCGCAGAAGCCCTTCGTCAAGACCTACAGCTCCAAGGCCGGGGCGATCCGCGAGAACCTGGCGGCCGGGGAAATCGACATGTCGATGTTCTGGGGCGGATCGTCCATGCGCGCCCGGGAAATGAAGCCCGGCCTGAAGTACCTCTACCCGAAAGAGGGCGTGCTGGCCTGGGTGGACAACATGGTCATCCCCAAGGGCAGCAAGAATCCGGCGAACGCCAAGGCCTTCATCGCCTTCCTCAGCCAGCCTGAGAACGCCGCCATGACCCAGAACTTCCTCAAGCACCAGAGCCCGATCAAGGGCGTCGAACCCTTCCTCGACGCCGGCCTGAAGGATGCCCCCGAGCTGCACATTCCCGAGGGCACCAAGGTGGTCTTCAGCCAGACCTGCGGCGAAGGCGCAATCCGCCTTGCCGACCGCCTGTGGACCAACCTGATGCGCTGAGCTGCGTTGACTTCTGCCGCCCCGGTCTGGATGCCGGGGCGTTTCTAAAGCCGTTTGAAAGGCCCTCCTGCCATGATCGCCAAGCCCCCCAGCGAACTGGTCCTGCTTCAGGCCCATGAACTCGCCGAGCGTATCCGCCTGCGTCAGGTTTCCTGCCGGGAAGTGATGCAGACCTACCTTGCCCACATCGAGCACTACAACCCCCTGGTCAATGCCCTGGTCAGCCTGCAACCGGCCGAAGCCCTGCTGGCCGAGGCCGACCGGCGCGACGCCGAACTGGCCCGTGGCGAATATCGCGGCTGGATGCACGGCCTGCCCCACGCGATCAAGGACCTGTCCCTGACCCACGGCATCCGCACCACCCTGGGTTCGCCGCTGTACCGGGATTTCATCCCAGAGCGCGACGGCATCATGGTGGAACGGATCAAGGCCGCCGGTGCGATCCTGATCGGCAAGAGCAACACCCCGGAATTCGGCCTCGGCTCCCAGACCTACAACCCGCTGTTCGGCGCCACCGGCTGTGCCTATGACCCGAGCAAGACCGCCGGCGGCAGCAGTGGTGGCGCCGCCGCGGCCCTGGCCCTGCACCTGGTGCCGGTGGCCGACGGCAGCGACATGATGGGCTCGCTGCGCAACCCGGCGGCCTTCAACAACATCTTCGGCTTCCGCCCGTCCCAGGGCCGGGTGCCCTTCGACGACAGCAGCGACCTGTTCATCGACCAGCTCGGCTACGAAGGGCCCATGGCCCGCAGCGTGCGCGACGCGGCCCTGCTGCTGTCCGTACAGGCCGGCGGCGATGCACGGGCGCCGCTGTCCATCGCCGAATCCGGCCAGGGCTTCGCTGCCCCACTGGAGCGCGACTTCAAGGGCACGCGCCTGGGTTGGCTGGGGGACTTCAACGGTTACCTGCCAATGGAAAAGGGCCTGCTGGAGCTCTGCGAAAAGGCCTTGGGCGATTTCCGCAGCCTGGGTTGCAGCGTAGAACCGGCCAGCCCCGACTTCGCCCCCGAGCGTCTGTGGAGCAGCTGGCGCACCCTGCGCCACTGGATGGTCGCCGGGTCCCTGGGCAGCACCTATGCCGATCCACAGAAACGCACACAGCTCAAGGACGAGGCCATCTGGGAAGTGGAGAACGGCCTCAAGCTCTCCGCCAGTCAGGTATTCGAAGCCTCAGTGATTCGTAGCGACTGGTACCGCGCCATCTCCCGGCTGTTCGAACGCTTCGATTACCTGCTGCTGCCCAGCGCCCAGGTCTTCCCTTTCGACAAGAACAGCCCCTGGCCGCGCAGCATCGAAGGCGTGGCCATGGACACCTACCACCGCTGGATGGAGGTGGTGATTCCCGGCACCTTGTCCGGCTGCCCGGTGGCCAGCGTGCAGGCCGGCTTCAATGCCAACGGCCTGCCCATGGGCTTGCAGATCATCGGCAAGCACCAGGCCGACTTCGCCGTCCTGCAACTGGCCCACGCCTACGAACAGGCCAGCCGCTGGTTCCAGCGCTGCCCATCGCCACTGATTTTCGGGGGGAAGGGATAAACGGTTGATAGCGTAGATAATTTTTTTATAAAAACGCTTGACGCATTGTCGTTCCGAGCGAATAATGCGCGCCACTTGGCTACATAGCTCAGTTGGTTAGAGCATAGCATTCATAATGCTGGGGTCCGGGGTTCAAGTCCCTGTGTAGCCACCAAGTACTAAAAACGGCTTACCGCAAGGTAGGCCGTTTTTTTATGCCCGCGAAAAAGTACCGGGGATTACGCCGCATTGATCCACAAACGCGACACCCGCATTGAGCACCGCCCCTGGCTGGGATAGAACACTCCGGCAGTGTTTGTGAGAGCTGCGCAATCCTCACTTCAAGGGCTCGATAATGACAATAAAAAACCACAGGACTTCAGTCGCCCCCTGGCTGTTCTCGCTCCTGGCAATCACCTGTACCCCAGCCTTCGCCGAACAGGCCCCTACCCCGCCCTCCAACCTGCTGACCGCCGCCGTGGCCTGGAAGCAGACCGCCGCAGAGTTCGAGGCGCTGTACTACCAGGGCTTCAACATCGCCCGTCTGCAACTGGACCGCGCCCTGCAGGAACACAAGGCCGGCGACCGCCCCCTGGCGATCATCAGCGACGTTGACGACACCGTGCTCAGCAGCAACAGCTACTGGGGCTACATGATCAATTCGGGCAAGGAGTTCTTCGACGACGAGGCCTGGGACAAATGGGTCGCGGACAATGGCCCGGTGGCCACCCCGGGCGCCGTGGAGTTCCTCAAGTACGCCCAGTCCAAGGGTGTCGAAGTCTTTTACGTCACCAGCCGCGACCAGGGCGAAAAGACCTACGAATACGCCCTGGCCAACCTGCGCAAGAACCAGCTGCCCTATGCCGATGAGCAGCACCTGACGGTGTACCGCGACAGCTCCAACAAGGAGCCGCGGCAGCAGGAGATCGCCAAGGACCACAACGTGGTGCTGATGCTGGGCGACAACCTCAACGACTTCAAACGCAAGTACTACCTGGCCGACGTCAAGCAGCGCAGCAGCCTGATGACCGAGGACAAGGAGCAGTTCGGCCGCAAGTTCATCCTCTTCCCCAACCCCACCGACGGCCATTGGCTGAAGGCGATCTTCGGCGACTCCGAACCGCCGGCCACTCCGGAAAATCGGGCCAAGTTCAAGGCCGCGGCCAGCTCGACGGCCTGGCAGATGAAGCCCTGACAGGGCGTCGCAACATCAGCGCAACGCTGGCCCGCCATGGCCAGTGTTGCGCCAAGCCCCCAGGGATGTCATAAACGCCAGCCCCTGCACTCAGGCAGGAACAAGGAGTCGTTTTCTCATGCGGGCAAGGAAGCTGCTGTTGCTGATCTCGTGCGGGGTACTTGGGGCCTGCAGCACTCCCGAGCCGATCCAGTACCTGCCCGGCCGGGTCATCTACCGCATCGACTCATCACGCTTTTTCGAGATCGACCGGACCACCTTCAAGCTCTGCAACGGTTCCTCGCCGGTCATCGCCAGCAGTGGCGACATGGTGCACTACACCGACACCCGGCTCGGCATCCACACCCCGGTTGCACCCTTTGGCTCATTCAACGGCATCACCGTGCATGGCCGTGGTTCGCACTTGATGATCGATGCTGCCAACTCCAACTACCTGGTGATTCCGATTGCCCAAGGACCGGGCTTCAGCAAGGGCGGGGCCGGCTTGCCGCGCCTGTACTTTTCCCAGGATGCCGGGCGTACCTGGCTGCGCATCACCGCGCCCAGGTACCTGGAAAGCCCTGAGCGAACCTGGCTGACCGGCTCCGTCCTTTCGATCGAAGGCCCCCTCCTGCACGGCGCCGCGCAGATCGACCTGTCCTTGAACTACGAGACGCTCAAGGACCACTCGCCCTACTCGATGCTGTCTTACCCACAACGCTGGCAACGCACCGATAGCACTCGTACACCTGGCTACTTCGAACCCGCTCGCCAAGCCCCCATCGATGACCGATTCAATTGCGCCACGGGGGCCAGGCAGGGCTGACCCAGCACGTAGGGCTTGAAAAACCGCAGCAGGCTGCGGTTTTTTTCGCTCAGTTGAACGGCTGCGGACGCGGTGTCTGCGCCGAGGACGGCGGCAGGATCGGCAGCTTGAAGTCCGGCTGGTCACCGGTCAGGGTTTCAAGGAAGGCCACGATCTGGCTGACCTCCTCGGTACCCAGCTTGCGTCCCAGTTGCAGACGGGCCATCACGTCCACCGCCTCTTCCAGCTTCCAGTAGGCGCCGTCGTGGAAGTAGGGATAGGTCAGCGCCACGTTGCGCAGGGTCGGCACCTTGAACAGCATGCGGTCGGCATCCTTGCCGGTCAGCCCGGCCACGCCCTGGGCCGGGTTCTGGGTGACATAGGGCTCGATCATGCCCATCTTCTGGAATGAGCCACCGCCCACGGCCTCGCCGTTGTGGCAAGCCACGCAGCCGATGGACTTGAACAGTTGATAGCCCTTGAGCGCAGAGGGGCTGATGGCCGCCTTGTCGCCCTTGAGCCAGCGGTCGAACGGCGCATTGGGGGTAACCAGGGTTTCTTCGAACGCAGCGATGGCATTGGTCACGTCGTCAAACTTGATGCCGTCGTCGCCGTAGACCTGCTTGAAGGAGGCCCGGTACTGGGGAATGGAACGCAGCACGTCCACCGCCAGGTCATGGGTGAAGCCCATCTCCCCCGGGTTGGCGATGGGGCCACCGGCCTGTTCCTGAAGCGTGGCCGCGCGGCCGTCCCAGAACTGCGCGATGCTCATGCCGGAGTTGAGCACCGTGGGCGAGTTGATCGGCCCCTGGTGCCAGTTGTGGCCAATGGAGGTGGGCAGGTTGTCGCTGCCGCCCATGCTCAGGTTGTGGCAGGAGTTGCAGGATATGAAACCGGACTTGGACAGGCGCGGGTCGAAGAACAACTGCTTGCCCAGCTCCACCTTGGCCACATCGGTGATCTTCACCGGCTGTACCGGCTGGATCGGTTCGCTTGGCGTTTCCCCCCTGACCTCACCCCCCAACAGCAATCCGAAAACAAGTAACCACTTACAACGGTGCATGACGTCCCCTCATCAGGCTTATAGTTTGTTTCACCCTGTACCCAACGCCCCCCTCCCGCCCTGACTCAGATCAATCGACGGCCGGGTGAAAGACTGCCTGCGACCCTGTGTACAGGGGAGATGGCCCACTCCAGCCTCGTGCCCAGGGCTACATCCGGGTCCAACTGCCGGCGCCACTGCTGTACATTCCCCCGCACGGACGACCCCTCATTTCCCTGTGAACGGAGCTCAACGCGTGTTCTCGAACTTCCCTCCCCGTCACCGCCAACTGCTCGGCCTCAGCCTGCTGGCTGCCGCCCTCAGCTTTGGCGCCTGCCACAACCCGCCTTCTTCCAACGCTCTGCCTGCCGCCCCGGAAATCGCCTCGGGCTACCGCACCGACATGCAGACTCGCCATGCCGACAAGCACATGGCCGCCGCTGCCAACCCGCTGGCCGCCGAGGCCGGGCGCGAAATGCTGCGCAAGGGCGGCTCGGCCATCGACGCGGCGATTGCCATGCAAGCGGTGCTGACCCTGGTAGAACCGCAGTCCTCGGGGATTGGCGGCGGCGCGATGATCGTGCTCTGGGACGGCAAGGCCGTGCGCACTTATGACGGTCGGGAAACCGCGCCGGCCGGCGCCACCGAGAAGCTCTTCCTGCAGGCGGACGGCAAGCCCATGGCCTTCCCCCAGGCGCAGATCGGTGGACGCTCTGTGGGCACCCCAGGCGTGCTGCGCGCCCTGGAAATGGCCCACCAGAAACACGGCCGCCTGCCTTGGGCACAATTGTTCGAACCGGCGATCCGCCTGGCCGAGCAAGGCTTCGCCATTTCGCCACGGCTGCACACCATGATCAGCGCCGATCCTTTCCTGGCACGCTCGCCGGACATGGCCGCGTATTTCCTGAATGCCGACGGCACGCCGAAAGCCGTGGGCACCTTGCTGAAAAACCCGCCACTGGCAGCGGTGCTCAAACGCATCGCCGAGGAAGGCCCGGACGCTCTGTACAAAGGCCCGGTGGCTGCAGAAATCGTCGCCAAGGTCCAGGGCCACGCCAACCCCGGCAGCCTGTCGCTCAACGATCTGCAAGGCTACCGCGCCAAGGAACGCGCACCGCTGTGCAGCGACTACAAGCGCTGGCAGGTGTGCGGCATGCCGCCGCCCTCTTCCGGCGGCGTGGCGGTGGCGCAGATCCTCGGCACCCTGCAGGCCCTGGAACAGCGCGACCCGCGCTACGCCCTGGCCAACCTCAAGCCGCAGAAAACCAACTTGCCCGCCGGCCTTGAGCCAGCGCCACAAGCGGTACACCTGATCGCCGAAGCCGAACGCCTGGCCTATGCCGACCGTGGCCTGTACGTGGCCGACAGCGACTTTGTGCCCGTGCCGGTGGCCGGCCTGATCGCCCCGGACTACCTGGCCAAACGCGCAGCCCTGATTGGCGAACGCAGCATGGGCAAGGCCGAACCGGGCAAGCCTCAGGGCATCCAGGTGGCTTACGCACCGGACCGTTCGCCAATGCGCATCTCCACCTCGCAAGTGGTGGCGGTGGATGACCTGGGCGGCGCCGTATCGATGACCACCACCGTGGAAGCGGCGTTCGGCTCGCACCTGATGGTCCAGGGCTTCATGCTCAACAACCAGATGACTGACTTCTCCTTCATCCCCGAGGAAAATGGCCAGCCGGTGGCCAACCGCGTCGAACCGGGCAAGCGCCCGCGCTCGTCCATGGCGCCGACCCTGGTCTTCGACCGCGCCAGCGGCGAACTGCTGGCCAGCGTCGGCTCCCCCGGCGGCTCGCAGATCATCGAGTACGTGGCCAAGTCGGTGGTCGGCATGCTCGACTGGAACCTCGACCCGCAAGCCGCCGTCGGCCTGCCCAACTTCGGCAGCCGCAACGGGCCGACCGAACTGGAGAAAGGCCAGTTCAGCCCGGCCCTGAAGCAGGCACTGCAAGCTCAGGGACATGAGGTAAACGAGATCGACATGACCAGCGGCACCCAGGCCATCGTTCGCGTGCGTGATGCACAGGGCAAGGCGTCCTGGGCCGGCGGCGCCGATCCACGGCGTGAAGGGGAAGCGCTGGGGGATTGAGAGTAATCGGATGAACCCGAGGGCTGGCCGTGAGGCTGGCCCTTTTTTGTGGACGGGAAACGACGGCGCTGTATGCAAAGTTTTGCGCTGGTCTGTGTCTGACCCGGCCGGGGGATCTGCCCTAGCATCGTCCCTGTCCACCGAGGAACCGACGATGAACGAAATTGCAGCCGACCTTGATATCACGGGCCTGAGCCCGCGACGCCTGACGCCCCAGGACCTTGAGCTGATCTGCCGCCATCGCAAGGCGATGTTTCTCGATGCGGGTAAGGATCTCTCCACCTTGCAAGTGATGACCGAGCACTTTCGCCCCTGGTTGCGCGAACGCCTGGAGGACGGCCGCTACTACGGCTTCGCCCTGATGGACGCCGAGCAGAGCGTGGCCAGCATCGGCCTGATGAGCATCGACTGGCCGCCCCACCCTTCCCATCCGACCCAGGATCAACGCGGCTACGTGCTCAACGTCTACGTCGAACCGGCCTACCGGCGGCGCGGCCTGGCTTCGGCGCTGATGAAACTGGCAGAGGCCGAGTTCAGCCAGCGCGGGCTGGGCTTTGCCGTGCTGCATGCGACCGAGGCCGGCAAGCCGCTGTATCAGGGGCTGGGTTGGGCGGCGACCAGTGAGATGGCGAAAGCGTTGGAGGGTTAAGTGAGCGGCTCCGGATCATGGAACCGCCCTGAGCAGAGTTGCTCGGGTTTCAGGTCATGCAAAAGGTGACATCGGGGGCATGGATCACACACAAGAAAACGAATGGGCTGACTGGAAATCAGGACTCCGCTCATTGGAGTTGCAACTCCACGTTCTTAATCTTTCAGGAGTCATCTCCTAGCACCCACCATTGCCGCAAGGTACGTCAAGGACGTAGAATTCTCCCGCATGCTGACGATCATAGAATCTCCGCTGTTTTCCAGACTCTGGCCCTATTACTGGTCCGAAGAGGAGCGTGGAGAGTTCATGACGTTTCTTGCCTGCGACCCAGAGTCCGGCGTTGTCATCCCGGGCTCTGGCGGTTGCAGGAAAATCAGATGGAGCGTTGATGGACGTGGAAAAAGTGGCTCGGTGCGGGTCATCTATACCACCCAGCTCGCATGCGGAGCCCTGGTTGCGCTGGTGATCTATGGCAAAGGCGCTACCGAAAACATTCCAGCACCTGTTCTACGCAGAATTGCGAAGGAGATGAATCATGCCCCTTACTGAAAAAGAACTATTGGAGCGCGATGCCAAGCGCAATATCGGCCAGGAGCTTCTGGACGCGATCATCGATGTCAAAGCCGGCCGGCATGGCCATACCCATAGCATTCCGATCACCAAGGCCGCCGAAGCGCGCGGTAAAACCGGGTTGTCGCAACCCAAATTTGCGCAACTGCTTGGCGTGTCGGTAAGGACCCTTCAAGAGTGGGAGCAAGGTCGGCGCTCGCCTTCTGGAGCGGCCCGTTCATTGCTGCATATCGCAATGCTCAGGCCCGATGTATTTCGAGAGGTGCTGGCACAACCTCTGTAGCCGCTGCCGCAGGCTGCGACAAGGACCGAAGGGCCTTCGGCGCCTGGGAGATCGCTGCGACCGTTCCGGTCGTTCGCAGCCTGCGGCAGCGGCTACAGGGTTGGTTCACAAAATGTCGCAGTAATGCCGTTGCGACGCCCCCTACTCCAACCTATGGTTCGACCGTCGCTGCAAAATCAGCGAACAGGCTTGGCGGCCTGATAGAATCGAGGCGCAATAGCGCCCCACCCACATGCGGGCGCTTTTTTTTTGCGCCCGCATACCTGCGTTATGGCGGGTTGCGTGGGAGAACCTTCGGGTTCGCCGGTTCCTTGATTCCCGGTCCGCCAATCCTGCGCAATCCGCCACCCTGATCTGCTTGGCGGCAGACGGTGACGGTCCTTCGAATCAAGGAGTCGTGACCATGAACTGCTTCTGCAATCTGTTTCTCCATTACCTCCCGTCACAAAAAGCCGGAGGTGCCCGATGACCACTCAATCGCCCCTGACCACCCTCGGTGAAATCCGCTTTTCCCAGTGCGGCGAACACCTGCATCCGCTGTTTCGCGTGAATGCCGACGTGCCGATCAGCGATGCCCTGGAACACGCCTCGACCCTGTTGCATCCGGCAAAGCAATTCACCCTGGAGGCGGCCATGGAGCCCCGGTGCGACCGCTATGCTTGGGCGGCACACTACCTGGCAGAGATGGGCAAGGCACTGATGGACGACGTACACGCCACGCTCTCTGCATGACCTGATCGTCCCTGAACCAACGTTGCCTGCGCGGGCAGATCCAGCGATCTGCCCGTACATCGCTTGACGCACTCAGCGACTTGTTTAAGTCCCAGCACGGGACTAGGATCTCGCCATGAGAATTATTGCAGTCAGCCAGTTGAAGGCCTTCTGGGCAAAGCACCCGGACGCAGAACAGCCTCTGCTGGCCTGGATCGATGAAGCAAGGAATGCCGAGTGGTCCAACCCTGCGCAGATCAAGGACCAATATCGCAACGCGAGCATTCTCAAAAGCCGCAGGGTGGTCTTCAACATCAAGGGCAACGAGTATCGACTGATCGTTGCCGTGGCCTACCGCTTTGGTGCGCTGCACATCAAGTTCGTGGGCACTCACCAAGAGTACGACGCCATTGATGCCGACAGCGTAGACATGGAGCAACCCGCATGAACATCCGCCCTATCCACACCGACCAGGATTACCGCGCCGCGCTGAAAAGCGTCTCGCCCCTGTTCGACAACGAACCGCAGCCCGGAACACCTGAAGGCGATTACTTCGACGTCATGATTACCCTGATCGAGGCGTACGAAGCCAAGCAGTTTCCCCTGGACCTGCCCAACCCGATCGAGGCGATCAAGTTCCGCATGGAACAGTCCGGCTTGTCCGCCGCCGACCTGGCGCCCGCCATCGGCCGCACCAACCGCGTCTACGAAGTGCTCAACGGCAAGCGCGCGCTGACCCTGCCCATGATCTGGAAACTGCACCAGCTGTTCGGCATTCCTGCCGAAAGCCTGATCAAGCCGATCAAATCGTCCTGAGCCGTGCTGCCGGGCTTGAGCTTGCCCCTGGGTAAAGGCTCAACCTGCCTGGCAGCCCAACCACACCAAGGACGCTCCATGCTCACCATCGGACAAATGGCCCGCTGCCACAGCCTCACCACCAAGACCCTGCGCCATTACGACAGCATCGGCCTGTTCACCCCGGCCCTCACCGGCCGGGACAACGGCTACCGCTACTACAGCCCGGAACAGATCGTGACCCTGGGGCGCATCGTCTGGCTGCGGCAGTTGGGTATGTCCCTGGAAGACATCCGCACTCTGGCGGACCAGGGCGGCCTGGACAGCGTGCTGCACATGCAGCAGTCACTGCAGGCGCATGCCCGGCAGTTGCAAAGCGAGATCGCCCGCAGCCAGAAAGTACTGGGCCATCTGCAGCGCTACCTGGCCCAGCCGCAGCGCCAACTACCAGCCGCGCAGACACCACAGAAGGTATTCCTGGCGCCGCAGCGGATCATCGGCATGGCCTGGCAGCAGGACGACCCGGGCACCATCGCCGAGCTCTGGCAACGTTTCGAACCTCGGGAACAGGAGATCCAGCGCCTGGCCGAGCCGGTGGGCACCTATGGCATCTGCCAGCCCCTGGAAGACGGCCAGTGGCGTTATGTGGCCGGCCTGCCGGTCGCCGCCGACGCGCCCCTGGTGCCCGGCATGGTGGAGCTGGAAATCCCTGCCCGCCATTACGCGCGAGTCGAGCATCACGGCAGCGTGGCCACCCTGCCGGAAACCTTTCGCGCCGCCTACAGCGAGTGGTTGCCCGCCGCCGGGCTGATGCCCATCGACGCGGTGGAGTTCGAGTACACCGGCGAGCGCTTTCTGGGGCCCATGCACCCGGACAGCGTGGTGGAACTGTATATCCCGCTGAGCGCCTGAAACGCCCGGTGAAGGAGCCGACCAGCAGGCTACCGCTGGTCTGCCCCGGCCTATCCAGCGTTGTCTGTCAGCAAAAGTACCTCGGATACCGCTATGCTCTGCAGCCATTCCCAGGTTACCGAGCGAAGGCCCGATGAGTTTCCAGGCAGGTGTGTTGAACCAGATATCCGGCATCCGTCATGCGTTTTCGACCCTCGGCGCCGCCCTGCCGGCCAACCTGTTCTTCTGCTCGCAGATCCACAGCGGCGAGGTGGTGCAAGCCAGTACCACGCTGCCCAGCGGAATCATCCGCGGCGACGCGGTACTCACCCATTCCAGCCGGCCCATCGCAGTGGTCACCGCCGACTGCCTGCCGTTGCTGATCAGCAGCGAGGACGGTTCCTGGGTCGCGGCAGTGCACGGCGGCTGGAAAGGCCTGCATGGCGGGATCATCGCCAATGTGCTGCAACACTTCGCCAGCAAGGGCATCACCCCACAGCAATTGCGGGTGGCCATCGGCCCATCGATCAAACCCTGCTGCTATGAAGTCAGCGCCGATTTCATCGACACCCTGTCCGCCACTCAGGACCCGCTGTGGCCGGCCGCACAGGCCCCCTGGAGCCGTGAGCAACCGGCCCCGCTGCTGCCGCCGCAGATTCCGCCACCGCAACCGACCCAGGCCGATTCCCTGTGGTTCGACCTGAGCCGCTATGCCGTGCACTTGCTGCACGCCGCTGGAATCAGTGATGAACAGATCGAAATCAGCGAGCTGTGCACCTACTGCTCGACCCCGGCCCTGGCCAGTTATCGTCGACGCGGGCACCGGGGTGAAGCCAAGGCCTTCCAGTACTCGTGGATCGGCCGGACATGAACCTCGAGAGTGCACTACTCCCAACCTCCCTGAGCGACCTGGAAACCCTGGTCCAGATGCGCATCGCGGCGATGCGCGAAAGCCTTGAGCGCCTGGGGCGCTTCGATCCGCAGCGGGCCCGGGAGCGTTTTGCCGCAAGCTTCGCGGCCGAACGCTGCCACTTCATCCTCAGTGACGGACAGCCCGCAGGCTTTATCCAGAGCCAATCACACGGCGATCATCTGCGCCTGCAGCACCTGTACGTCCTACCGCAATTCCAAGGGCGGGGCCTCGGCGCCAAGGCCCTGGAGCAGCTTTTGGAACGCTCCGCCAACGAGCAGCTACCCATCCACCTGGATGCGTTGCGCGGCAGTGACTCGAATCGTTTTTATCGACGCCTGGGTTTTGTTCAGGTGGGTGAAAGTGAATGGGATATTCACTACGTTCGGCCGGCGGATCCACCCCGGGCCTGAACCCGGTTCCGGTTGGCCACCGAGCCCCTGCTGGTTCTTGGCCAGCAACCTGAGCTAACGTTGCCTCCCCCCTCAGGCCCAACCCAAGGAGTGCCCGTGTCTGACAACCTCTATGCCCCGCCCCAGGCGGATCTGGTCGCCCCCTCGCCCGAAGCGGCGCAACAGCCGTTCTATGTGGTGTCCAAGGCCAAGTTCCTGACCCTGTACATCCTCACCTTCGGTATCTACCAGGTGTACTGGGCCTACAAGAACTGGCATCAGTTCAGGCACGCCAGCGGCCAGGAGCTGTGGCCGGTGGCCCGGGCCTTCTTCGCGATCTTCTTCACCCATGCGCTGTACCGCGAAGCCGATGCGACGCTCAAGCGCGACGGCCGCAGCCATGACTGGCGGCCCGGTGAACTGGCAACCCTGTTTGTGGTGGGGGTGATAATCAACAACGTGGTGGACGCGCTGTCGCGCAAGAACATCGGCTACCCGGTGACCGACATTGCCAGCCTGGCGCTGCTGCCGGTACTGGCGTGGATCACCTGGCTCGGCCAGCGCGGCCTGAATGCCGCCGCGAAAGATCCCGAAGGCCGCAGCAACGCCCGTTTCACGCCGCTGAACTATGTGTTCATCGTGCTCGGGGCGGTGCTGCTGGCCCTGGCGTGCATCGGGGTGATGCTGCCGCCGGAGTGAGCCGAAGACTCAGGCGCTGACGTAGACCCAGGCCTGGATGCCCGAGGCCAGGGTCACGCTGACCCGCTTGTAGTCCGAGACTTCATAGCTGTCGGCCGCTGCCAGCTCCTCGGGGGTGATGCAGAACACGGTGCCGGGAATCGGCGCGCTGTCCACCGCCCCCGGGCGCAGGATCGGGTGGTGGGTCTTGCCGCTGGCCGCCAGCACCTCGGGGTCGGTGATTTCCACCCAGCTCTGTTCGTAGCCAAGCATGGCATCCGCGCTGCCACTCAACTCACGGCCAAAGTTGGCGATCTGCACCGCCTTGTCTTGCAGGGTGCCGTAGGAAAAAAGATAAACCGATGCATCTGTTGCCGAACTCATTCGTCACTTCCTTAACCACGATGATCCGCTTCAGCGGTTGATTTTCAGCCCTTGCCGTTCAGCGTGACGCTCCAGCGCCAGCTCGATCAGGCGGCTCACCAGCTCGCTGTAGCTCATGCCGGTGGCCTGCCAAAGTTTGGGGTACATGCTGATCCGGGTGAAGCCCGGCAGCGAGTTGATTTCGTTGATCAGCACTTCCCCCTCATCGGTGAGAAACACATCGACCCGAGCCAGCCCGGAGCAGCCCAGCACCTGGAATGCCTCGACGGCCAGGGCCCGAATGCGCTCGCTGTGCTCGATGCTGATGTCCGCCGGCACCAGCACCTGGGCCGCCTCCCCGTCGATGTACTTGCTGTCGTAGGAATAGAAACCGTTGCTGACCACGATCTCGCCGCAGCCACTGGCAATGGGCTGGTCGTTGCCCAGCACCGCGCATTCGATTTCCCGCCCACGCACGGCCGACTCCACCAGCACCTTGTGATCGAAGCCCAGGGCCAGTTCCACCGCGGCCTCGTATTCGGCCTCGTTGTCGACCTTGCTCACCCCCACCGATGAACCCTGGTTGGCCGGCTTGACGAATAGCGGCAGGCCGAGTGTTTCCCGGGCCAGGGCAAAACCGTAGCGAGCACGGGTGGCCCGAGTCAGGGTGATGAACGGGGTCACCGCCAGCCCGGCGTCGCGCAGCAGGCGCTTGCTGATGTCCTTGTCCATGCACACCGCCGAGCCCAGCACGTCGGAGCCGACAAAGGGCAGGTCGGCCATGCGCAGCAGGCCCTGCAGGCAACCGTCTTCGCCCAGGGTGCCGTGGACGATGGGGAAGATCACATCGACATGCCCCAGCAGTTCCTGGCTGGAGGTTTCCACCAGTTGCTGGCTGGCCTTGCCCGGCACCACCGCCAGTTCGCGATTGGACTGGTTGAGGGCGATCAGCGCCGGGTTTTCCTGGTTGATCAGGAAGTTCGAGGTGTCGTTGAGGTGCCAGTGCCCCTGTTTGTCGATGCCGATCAACACCGGCTCGAAACGCGTGCGATCCAGGGCATCGACGATATTGCGCGCCGACTGCAGCGACACTTCGTGTTCGGCCGAACGGCCACCAAAAATAATCCCGACCCGCAACTTGCTCATGACTGCTTCCCGTTGAAAAAATGATTGCTGACGGTTCTTCAATTCAGCTGGGGCTGTAACGCAAATGGATCAGCGCCACTCGCTCCTGTTCCTTGTTCTTGCGCTCTTCGATGGCGAACGGCACAAAGCCCAGCTTCGGATAGAGCAGCAACCCCGCCACGTTGCTGTTGAAGCACGACAGCGTCACCTCACTGGCCTGGTGCTTGCTGTGGGCGATGTGGATCATCTGCCCGATCAATTGCGCCGCCAGGCCCGCGCCGCGCACCTCTGGGTCGACGATGACATTGCCGATGGTACAGGTGCCGCCCTTGGCCCAGCGGTAGAAGTTGGCAAAACCCACTACCTGCCCGTCACGCTCGATCACCGTCGAGTCGCTGCGCTGGGCGATGGAGTCGCGCAACTGCTCGTGGGTCAGTGGCCAGGTGGCGGCGGGAAAGAAGAAATACAACTCCTGGGGATTGCCCACGAAACTGCAGATCCGCGGAATGTCCGCCTCTGCCACCGGGCGAAAAACAACAGCCATGTTCGGTCTCCTGATACGGGGACGGGTCGTCCTTGTTGGGGGCGGATACTGGCCGGCGTAAGGCACCGGCCGTTCAGCGATTGGCCAGCAGATGCCCGCCGAACAGCACATAGCAACCACCGGCCAGGCGGTCCAGCCAGCGCCGGGCCCGGGCATAGAACCCGGCCACCCGGCTGCTGGCAAAAAACAGCGCCACGCAGCAGTACCAGGACAGCGACAGGCCGGCCATGGTCAGCACCGCCAGCCCCAGTAGCAGAGGTGGCGGGGAGGCCGGCATCGAAGTGGCAAAAATGGTGGCCACGAACAGCGCCGACTTGGGGTTGGTCATGTTGCCGAGAAAGCCCAGCCGGTAGGCCGAAAACAGGCTGCGCGCAGCATGGCTCGCGCCATCGGTGGTCGGGGTCTCCAGGGCCGGCTTGCGCTTGAACTGCTTGAGCCCCAGGTAGATCAGGTAACAGCCACCGGCAACCTTGAACAACACGAACAGCGCCGGCGCCGCGCTGAACAGCGATTTGATGCCCAAGCCTCCCGCCAGCCCCCAGAGCACGGTGCCGCTGGCCACCCCCAGGGCGGCGAACAGGCCATGGCGCCGCGAACAGCCCGCCGCCAGTTGTGCAGTGGTGAAAAAGTTCGGCCCGGGGGTGATCACCGCCACGCTCCAGAGCAGGGCCAGCGACAACAACGGGGCGAGGTAAACCAGGTGCGAGGTGTACATGGGAACAGATGGCCATGAAGAGGGTCCGGGGGAACGACGCTACTCCACTCGCGCCTGCCCAGGCAACCGCCGATTGGCCTCGCAACCCGGCTCAGGCAGCAAGCCATCGTGCAGCGCCGGAACCCTCCTGCAAGCCGCCCTTCTTCCGGCAGAACCGCTACGGCGTAGAACCGAGGGGCAAGACAGCCAGCGCGCCCCTGAGTTAACGTACGGCCCTTGGTTTCATCCATCAGGACCGTTCCATGGCCAAACCCGCAGCTGTCACCGACTGGGTTCACCGCGCGCCGCCCGCCCGGGGCCTGGAGCGCATCGAGGCGTATTTCGCCGGCCATGGCTATGACATGCACCGCCACGACACCTACGCCATCGGCCGCACCCTGCACGGGGTGCAGAGCTTCCAGTACCGCGGCGGCTGGCGCCACAGCCTGCCCGGCGCCACCATGGTCCTGCACCCCGACGAAGCCCACGACGGCGAGGCCGGCACCCACGACGGCTTTCACTACCGCATGCTGTATGTCGAGCCGGCGCTGATCCAGCAGATCCTCGGCGGCCAGCCGCTGCCCTTCATTACCGGCGGCCTGTCCAACGACCCGCGGCTGTTTGCCGCCACCGAGGCCCTGCTGCGTGGGGTCGACAGCCCCCTGGAGCCGCTGGAACAGGAAGACGCCCTGTTCGACCTGGCCCATGCCCTGAACAGCGTCTCCGGGGTCGCCCAATCACGGCAACGTTTCGACTATGTGGCGGCCGAGCGGGCCCGGGAATACATCCACAGTGCCCTGGACCGCACCCTGACCCTGGAGGAACTGGCGGCCCACAGTGGGCGCGACCGCTGGAGCCTGTCCCGGGATTTTCGTTTGCTGTTCGGCACCAGCCCCTACCGCTACCTGAGCATGCGCCGCCTGGACCTGGTCCGCGCGCTGCTGGTGCAGGGCCAGACCCTGGCCAACGCCGCACTGATCGCCGGCTTCACCGACCAGAGCCACATGACCCGGCAGTTTCGCCAGACCTACGGCCTGCCACCGGCGCGCTGGCTGAAGATGCTCGGCCGCTGAGGCCACACACGATCGTTCAAGAAGCCCTAGCCCCTGGCTGTTTACCCTCAGCGCTCATTCATCACTGAGGTGGACCACACCATGCAAAACCCTGCCCCGCAAGACGCCTACCAGAGCATCAACTTCGCCAGCAAACTCGGCCTGTTCAGCGAACACTGGACCCCCAAGGTGATTGCCGAGATGAACGACTACCAGTTCAAGATCTCCAAGTTGCAGGGCGAATTCGTCTGGCACTCCCACGCCGACACCGATGAAACCTTCATCGTGCTCGACGGCCAGTTGTACATCGACTTCCGTGACGGCCGGGTGGCCATCGGCAGTGGCGAGATGTTCGTGGTGCCCAAGGGCGTCGAGCACAAACCCTGGGCCGAGCAGGAGGTCAAACTGCTGCTGATCGAACCCAAGGGCGTGCTCAACACCGGCGATCAAGGTGGCGAACGCACCGCCCAGAACGACGTCTGGATCTGATCCTCACCGCTGAACCTGCGAGACGGAAAAAGGAATTTCTGCCTCTTGAACACAGTCAGACACAGCAACACGTCATCGATCGACTACCCTTGGCCGACCAATGGTGCGTCAAAAACTGTACGTCAGTGCAAAAAGCACAGGTAGAGTGACGCTCTTATTTTTCTGTGCGATGGCTCTAGTGCAGGGACTACAGCCTGGTCCCAGCTTTCGATGACGCCCATGGCGCGTCCATTACCTGTTGCGACCCCTGATCCCTGAATGCCCAAACCGCACCAAGACACCACCGCCCCCACCCTGCTTCAAGACCTGCGCGCCGGCACCGCGACCTTGCACGTGGCCCTGGAAAAGCGCCTGCCGTTCTTCTCCGAGCACCTCGATGCGGCCTGGTACCGGCGCCTGATCCAGGCCTATTTCGGCTTCTATCAGCCCCTGGAGGCGGCCCTGCATGACAGCGGCCTGATCCCTGCCGGCTACGACCCGGAGCAGCGCCGCAAGACCCCGGCCCTGGCCGGCGACCTGCAGGCCCTGGGCCTGGCCCCGGAGCGCATCGACGCCCTGCCCCGCTGCGACCATCTGCCCGCACTGGCCAGCCCCGGCGCGTGCCTGGGCGCCCTCTATGTACTGGAGGGCGCGACCCTGGGCGGGCAGATCCTGCGCCGGGAAATGGCCCAGCGCCTGGACCTGCACGGGGATAACGGCGGGGCTTTCCTCGACGTGTATGGCGCCGCCACCGGGCGGCGCTGGAAAGACTTTCTCGACTACCTGGGGCGCATGCCCGAGGACGCGAGCGCACGACAACAAGTGGTCAGCGCCGCGCAATCCACATTTGCCTGTTTCGAGCACTGGCTCGACAGCCGCGAGGTGCTGCTATGACCCCACAAGACGCCCAAGCCTTCGAACAACTGCTGGCCAACTGCGCCGATGAGCCAATCCGCTCCCCCGGGGCGATCCAGCCCCATGGCGTGCTGCTGACGCTGTCGGAGCCGGAGCTGCGCATCCAGCAGATCAGCGCCAACGTCGAGGCCCTGCTGGGCCAGCCTGCCGCGCAGGTCCTCGGCCAGCCCCTGGAGCAACTGCTGGGAGACACCGACGGCCAGCGCATCCGCGAGGTGCTGCAACTGCCGCGCTTGTCCGATGCGCCGCCGCTGCACCTGGCCGTCAATGGCGCGCGCTTCGAAGGCTTGCTGCATCGCCACCAGGGAGTGCTGATGCTGGAGCTGGAAATCCAGCTCGAACACCTGCAGCCCCAGCACCTGAAAGAGCAGACCGAGAACCTGGGGCGCCTGCTGCGGCGCTTGCAGACGGCCAAGACCCTGAATGAGCTGTACACCATCAGCGTCAGCGAAATCCAGGCGATGACCGGCTACGACCGGGTGCTGATCTACCGCTTCGAAGAGGAAGGCCACGGCCAGGTGATCGCCGAAGCCACCCGCCCCACCATGGAAGTGTTCAATGGCTTGTTCTTCCCGGCCTCGGACATTCCCCAGCAAGCCCGCGAGCTGTACCGCAGCAACTGGCTGCGGATCATCCCCAACGCCGACTACCAGCCGGTGCCCCTGCTGCCGGCGCTGCGCCCGGACACTCAGCAGGCCCTGGACCTGAGCTTCGCCACCCTGCGCAGCGTGTCGCCGATCCACTGCCAGTACATGAAGAACATGGGCGTGCTGTCCTCCATGAGCATTTCCCTGCTCAAGGGCGACCAGCTCTGGGGCCTGATCAGTTGCGGCAACCGCCAGCCGCTGCTGGTGCCCCACGAGCTGCGCATTGCCTGCCAGACCATCGGCCAGGTGCTGTCGTTGCAGATCAGCGCCATGGAAGCCCTGGATATCAGCCGCCAGCGGGAAGAGAAAGTCGCCGCCCTGGCCAGCCTCGACCAGGCCATGCGCGACACCCCCGACAGCGTCTTCGACGGCCTGACCCAGGTGCCGCAACTACTGCTGGAGCTGACCCAGGCCGGTGGCGTGGCAATCATCGAAGACAAGCAACTGCACTGCTTCGGCAACTGCCCGCCCCAGGACGAAATCCGCGCCCTGCACCGCTGGCTGCAAGGCACCGGGCAGGCGGTGTTCGCCAGCCATCACCTGGCCAGCGTCTACCCGCCGGCGGCGAGTTATCAACAGGTGGCCAGCGGGGTCCTGGCCATGACCCTGCCCAAGCCTGTGGATAACGGCGTGCTGTGGTTCCGCCCGGAAGTGAAGGAAAACATCAACTGGAGTGGCAACCCGCAAAAGCCCTTGGACCTGGAAAACTCCGACGCCGGCCTGCGCCTGCGGCCGCGCACCTCGTTCGAGATCTGGAAAGTGGAGATGGCCGGGATCTCCACCAAGTGGAGCCACGGCGACCGCTTCGCCGCCAATGACCTGCGCCGCTCGGCCCTGGAGCACGACCTGGCGCGCCAGGTGCTGCGCGAGCAACAGGCAGTGCGCGCCCGGGACGAACTGGTGGCGGTGGTGTCCCACGACCTGCGCAATCCGATGACGGTGATTTCCATGCTCTGCGGCATGATGCAGAAGGCCTTCAGCTCCGACGGCCCGCACACTTCACGGCGCATTTCCTCGGCCATCGACACCATGCAACAAGCCGCCAGCCGCATGAACAACCTGCTGGAGGACTTGCTGGATACCTCGAAGATCGAAGCCGGGCGCTACAGCATTGCGCCGCAGCCGCTGGAGGTCAGCCAGATCTTTGAAGAAGCCTATTCGCTGCTGGCGCCCCTGGCTCTGGACAAGGCCATCGACATCAGCTTTCACGCCGAGCCGGACCTGACCATCAATGCCGACCCCGAGCGGTTGTTCCAGGTGCTGTCGAACCTGGTGGGCAACGCCATCAAGTTCACCCCCAAGCAGGGCAAGGTCGGGGTGGTGGCGATGTCCGACGGCGAGCAGATCGTATTCAGCGTCCGCGACACTGGGGAAGGCATTCCCACCGACCAGTTGCCGTTCATTTTCGACCGCTACTGGACCATGAAGGAAGGCAACCCCAACGGCACCGGCCTGGGGCTGTACATCACCCAGGGCATCATCCACGCCCACGGCGGCAAGATCGAAGCCCACAGCGAAGTGGGCAAGGGCAGCGAGTTCCGCTTCAGCGTGCCGCGCGCCAGCCTCTGACCCATAGCCCGGGGCTGGCCATTGGGCCCCGGGCGCTCATTCAGCCGCCTGGGCCACCAGCCAGTCGCGAAACAACTGGCCGCTGGCGGACAGGCGCTTGTGCCGCGGATGCACCAGAAAATCCGCCTGCCCGGTGCGGAACGCCCACTCGCCAACCCGCAGCAACTCGCCCTGGGCCACCAACTGGCTGGCCATGAAATCCCAGCCCAGCCCCACGCCCATGCCCTGCTGCACCGCGCTGAACATCAGGGTCAGCTGGTTGAACCCCAGGGCCCCCGGTGGCGCGCTGTAGTCCAGCCCGAAATGATGGAACCAGTCCCGCCAGTCGATGCAGTTCCACTCCGAGGCGTCCAGCTGGATCAACGGCAGTTCGGCCAGTTGCGCCAGCTCCTTGACCACAGGCAGCTCCAGGCGCCGGCTGACGATGGGGTAGACCATCTCGGCGAACAGCGATACCGCCGCCAGGGACGACCAGTGCCCCGCACCATAGAGAATGCCGAAGTCATGCTCGGCCACGCTGGACTCGTCCATGTCGTTGTTGGCATGGATGCTCACGGTGATGTCCGGGTGCTGCTTGTTGAATGCCAGCAGGCGCGGGAACAGCCAGAACTGCGCCACCGCGTGGGTGCATTGCACGGTGATGGTATTGGCGTCGCGCCCGGCCCGCAGGCGGCTGACGCTGCGCAGCAGGGCTTCGAGCTGGGTGCTGACCTCGACGAACAGCGAGGCGCCGCTGGCGGTGAGCTTCACCCCCCGGGCCTGGCGCTCGAACAGTTCGGTCTTGAGCGACAGCTCCAGGGCACGGATCTGCTTGCTCACCGCGCTCTGGGTCAGGCACAGCTCGGTGGCCGCGCGGGTGAAGCTGGCGTTGCGGCCCACCGCCTCGAAGGTGACCAGGGTTTCCAGCGGCGGCAGATGACGGGCGAAGCGGCTCACAAGGCATTCCCCAGGAGAATAGGTAGGTGCCTATATATCCTTTGTCCATCCGGTCAGCAATGACTAGCCTGCGCAGCTTGATGACTAGGTACGAGTGTTTGCATGAAACGTGGAGTTGCTTATGCCGCCCTGGCCGGTGCGGTCTGGGGCCTGGCGATTGTGGTGCCCAGCCTGCTGCCTGAGTTCAGCCCGTTGCTGCTCAGTTGCGCGCGCTTCAGCCTCTACGGTGCATTCTCCCTGCTCCTGGCTGCGCCTCAGGCCCGGGAGCTGCTGCAACGCCTGACCTGGGGCGATACCGTGCTGTTGGTGAAGCTGGCGCTGACCGGCAACCTGATCTATTTCATGCTCCTGGCCAGCGCCATCCAGTGGGCCGGCGTAGCCAGCACCGCACTGATCGTCGGCTTGCTGCCGCTGACCATCACCCTGGTTGGCCGCGGTGATGCCGATGCTGTGCCCCTGCGCCGGCTGCGCTGGCCCTTGCTGCTGGTGTTCGCCGGCATCTGCTGCATCAACCTCGACACCCTGCTCACCGCCCACAGCGATTCGGTGGAACTGGGCCAGCGCGCCCTGGGCCTGCTCTGCGCCTTCGGCGCCTTGCTGTGCTGGACCTGGTTTGCCACCGACAACGCCCGCTACCTCAAAGGCAGCCGTTTCAACAGCAGCCAGTGGTCGACCCTGTGGGGCATTACCACTGGGCTGATGAGCGCCTTGGTCTGGCTGCTGGCGGACGGGTTCTCATTGCCCGGCACCCGGGCCGAGGCCAGCGAGCAGCGCTGGATGCTGTTCTGGGGCCTGAGCCTGTCCAGCGCGGTGCTCGGCTCCTGGTTCGGCAATCGCATGTGGAATGCCTCGACCCGGCGCCTGCCGCTGACCCTGAGCGGCCAATTGATCGTGTTCGAGACCCTGTTCGCCCTGCTCTATGGCTTCATCTGCCTGCAGCACCTGCCCAGCCTGCTGCAAAGCAGCGCCGCCCTGTTGCTCCTGGCCGGGGTGCTGTGGGCGGTGCGCCGCCACCTGCCACAGGCCCATGGCTGACGCCCTCAGCCCTGGGCCACGGAACAGGCCGGCAAGGCCACTCCAGCCCGGGGCAGGCGCAGCGCCAGCAAGGCCCCGAACAGCGCCAGCAGGGCACTGGCGGCGGTAGCCATCTCGATGCCATAGGCCTGATTGCCGCCGGCGCTCAAGGTGTTGGCCAGGGACACCAGCAGCGCCAGCCCCAGGGCGCCGCCGATCTGCTGGCTGGTGGAGGCCACGCCCGCAGCCACCCCTTGCTCGGACGCCGCGATACCCTGCCCGGCCGAGACCCACATCGAGGTCCAGGTCATGCCCTGGCCGATGCTCATGATCACGATCCCCGGCAGCAGGCCGACAAAGCCGCTACTGCCCGGCAGGGCCAGGTACATCAGGCCGATGCCCAGCGCCCCGAGCAGCAAGCCGCTGACCAGGGTCGCCCGCAAGCCTACGCGCAGCAGGGCCCGCTCCGCGACCCAGATCCCGGCCGTGCACAGCAGGGTCGAGGGCAGGAACGCCAGTCCGCTCTGCAACACACTGAACTGATAGACCTGCTGGAAATACAGGCTGAGGAAGTAGTACTGCACGCCGAAGCTGCTCATGAACAGCGCGGTAATCACCATGGCCATGCGCAGTTGTGGATAACCCAGCAGGCGCAGGGGCATCAGCGGGTCGGCGCTACGCTGTTCAAGGCGCACGAACAACCCGAGCAGGGCCAGGGACAACGCCAGGCAGCCCAGGGTCGCCGGGGCGCTCCAGCCCCACTCCGGGCCCTGGACGATGGAAAACACCAGCAGGGTGCCACCCAGGGTCACGGTCAGCGCGCCGCGCAAGTCGAACTGACGGCCGCGCTGGCGCGCAGGGTCGGCGGGTATCCAGTGCCGGGCCAGCAACGCACAGGCCCCAGCCAGGGGCACGTTGACCAGGAACACCGCCTCCCAGCCCCAGTACTGGGTCAGCACCCCGCCCAGCAGCGCCCCCAGGGCCAGCCCCGCCGCCGAGGCTGCGCTCCACACCGCAAAGGCCCGGTTGCGCGCCGGCCCCTCGGCGTACCAGGTGTTGATCAGGGCCAGGGTCGCGGGGAACAGCATTGCCCCGCCCACGCCCTGCACCGCCCGGGCCAGCACCAGCAGCAGCGCGCTGCCGCCCAGACCGCCGGCCAGCGAGGCCAGGGCGTACAAGGACTGGCCGACGATGTAGAAACGCCGCTTGCCCAGGAGGTCCGCCGCCCGTCCGCCCAGCAGCAGGAAACCACCGAAGGCCACGCTGTAGGCACTGACCACCCATTGCAACTGCTGGGCGGAGAAGCCCAGGTGGCTGCCGATTTCCGGCAGGGCGACAAACACGATGGTGGCGTCCAGGGCGATGATCAATTGCGCGGTGGCCAGCAGTAACAGCATCCAGCCCGACGGCTTGGCTAACGGGGTCGCGGACATCGCGAAGATCCTTGTGTGGAAATAACCGGCGGCCAGTGTCATCGATGCCGTTTAAATGATAAACAAGCCATTCTCTCTTTCAGTAATGACTTTAATCATGGATCTGAACGCCCTTCGCCTGCTGGTCCGGGTTGCCGAAACCCGCAGTTTCACCCGTGCCGCCGGTGACCAGGGGCTGACCCAGTCCGGCCTGTCCCGAGCCATTTCCCGCCTGGAACAGCAGCTCGGTGTACGCCTGCTGCAACGCAACACCCGCAGTGTCAGCCTGACCCCGGACGGCCAAGTGCTGGTCGAGCGCGCCGCGCCCCTACTGGCGGAACTGGCCCATGCCGAACACCTGCTGCTGGACCGGCGCGAATCCCCCAGTGGAATGTTGAAGATCAGTACCCCGTCACTGTTCGGGCGCAAGGTGGTGATGCCGGTGATCGGCGAGCTGACGGCCCAGCACCCGGGGCTGAGCATCGAAGCGGTGATGACCGACCGGGTGGTGGACATCATCGATGAAGGTTTCGACGCGGTGGTGCGCACCGGGGTGATCCAGGACCAGCGCCTCATTGCCCGGCCCCTGGCGCCCCTGCGCTGGGTCACGGTGGCGGCGCCAGGCTACCTGGAGCGCCATGGCACGCCCCGGCACCTGGCCGACCTGCAGCAGCACAACTGCCTGGCCGTGCGTAACCTGCGCAGCGGCCGGCTGGTGGACTGGCAGTTCATGGACCAGGGCAAGCCCCTGGACCTGGCCGTCCAGGGCCGGCTGATCTTCGATATCGGCGATGCCCTGGTGGACGCGGTGCTCGGCGGCTTCGGCATTGCCCAACTGATGGAGTTCGCGGTACGCGAAGCCCTGGACACCGGCCGGCTGGTGCCGGTGCTGCAGGAGCATGCCGGGCGCAGCCGCGAGCTGTCGCTGGTGTATCCGCCCTCGCGCCAGTGCTCGCCGAAGCTCACCGCCTTTGCCGAGGCCCTGGTTCGGTTGAGCTGGTAGCCGCCTTCAACCGGGCTGGGCGCTGTCGCTCTCCAGGTCCCGGGTCACGCTCAGCAGCAGCGGCTGGGCGACCCTCAGGTAGTCCTGGGTATCGAGCACCATGGAGGCATCCAGGCGCCCGGCGTTGAAGGCGATCTCGCTGTAGCGGGAGGTCAGTTGCGGGTCGACGATCAGCCGGATGCGCGGATCGAAACTCAGCGGAGCTATGGCGCCGATCACGCAACCAGTCAGCTCCCTGGCCAGCTCCGGCGATACCAGTTGCGCCTTCTTGCCCCCCAGGGCCGCGCCGACCTTTTTCATGTCCAGCTTCTGGTCGCCGCTGAGAATCACCAGCCCATACACCTCGTCTGTGCCCTTGAGGCTGCAGAGCATGGCCTTGGCCCCCTGCCCAGGTTCGGTGCCGCGGATCTCGGCAACCCGCGCCGACTGCCCTTCGGCCGGGTGAAAAATCACCCGATAGCGCGCCTGGTGGCTGTCCAGCAGGCTCACCAGTCGTTGGAAAACTGCATGCATGTTCTGTCCTTGGAAAAGTCGCCAGGGGGTTGATTCAAGCATCCGTCGCCACGCCTGACCAGTGGCGGCTACAAGCGCACCCGCTGCGCCAGGAAGTCGATGAACACCCGCACCCGCGACGGCACGTGGCCGCCCTGGCCGACATACAGCGCATAAAAACTTTCCAGCGGCGCCTGGTTGAAGGCTTCCAGTACCGGTACCAGCCTGCCGCTGTCCAGGTCATCGGCGATGGTGAAAGCCGCCAGTTGCGCCAGCCCGGCACCGTGTAGCGCCAGATGGCGCAAGGCTTCGCCGTCGCTGGCCTGCACCCGGCCATTGGGCTGCAGCAGTTGGCTCTCGCCCGCCGCGCCCAGGCGCCAGCCCGGCACGGCCCGCGCGTAGTCGAAACCGAGCAGGTGGTGCGCGGCCAGATCCTCCGGGGTCTGCGGTACGCCACAGCGAGCCAGGTAGGCCGGGGAGCCAACGACAACGCCACGGGTTTCCCCGAGCTTGCGGGCAATCAACTGCGAATCCGCCAGCGGCCCGGTGCGGATCGCCACATCGGTCTGTTCCCCCAAGAGGTCTACCAGGGCATCGCTGTGCACCAGGTCCAGGGACACCTGCGGGTACAGCTGGAGAAACTCCGCCACCAGGGGCGCCAGTACATGCAGGCCAAAGGAGGCGCTGGTGTTGACCCGCACCCGGCCCACCGGAGCCCGGGCGCTGCTGGCCTCACCCTCCACTTCTCGCAGGTCTGCCAGCAGGCGCACGCTGTTTTCATAGAAGCCGCGGCCTTCCGCGGTCAGTTGCAACTGGCGAGTGGAGCGGTTGAGCAAGCGTACGCCCAGGCGTGCTTCAAGCCGCGCCAGCAGCTTGCTCACCGAGGAAGGCGTCACCTGCCTCAACCGCGCAGCGGCCGACAAGCCGCCACACTCCACCACCGCGACAAAGGTTTCCATCTCGGCAAACCGGTTGATCTCGCTGCCCGCCATATGAATTCAACTCACAGCTGCTGTTCCGGCCGGCAGTCTATTTCACTCAAAGACCCGAATCTATGCTGGCGATCCCTTTATTCGAGGTATCCCAGATGAGCGTTTCAACTTCCCCGGACCGTCACTTGCTGGTGATCGGCGGCTATGGCGTGGTCGGCACCGCAGTGGTCGAGCTGATGCACCGTACCCCGGGCTGGCAACTGACCACCGCCGCCCGTCGCCGCCCACCGACCAGCCTGCTGGACGGCAGCCCGGCACCGGCGCACATCAGCGCCGACCTGCTGGACGCCGCCGGCACCGCTCGCGCCTTTTCCGGACTGGGCAGCGTCACCGACCTGGTGTTCTGCGCCTACAGCGAGCGGGAAAGCATGGCCGCCACGGTGGCGCCGAACCTGGCGATGCTGGAGCACAGCCTCAAGGCCCTGCGCCAGGCCGGAGCCAGGTTGCGCCAGGTGGTGCTGATCGGTGGCGGCAAATCCTACGGTGAACACCTGGGGCCCTATAAGACGCCAGCCAAGGAAAGCGACCCGCGCTTCATGGGGCCGATCTTCTACAACGATCAGGAAGACCTGTTGTGGCATGAAGCCGAACGCGAGGGTTTTGCCTGGACGGTATTGCGCCCGGACGGGGTCATGGGCCCCAGCCTCAACTCACCGATGAACATCCTCACCGGCATCGCCAGCTTCGCCGCCATCAGCCAGGCACTGAACCTGCCACTGCGTTTTCCCGGCAGCCTGCAGGCCTGGTCGGCGCTGCACCAGGCCACCGATTCCCGGGTGCTGGCCCAGGCCGTGCTCTGGGCCCTGACTTCACCGAATGCACAGCAGCAGGTCTTCAACGTGACCAATGGCGATCACTTTCGCTGGCAGCACCTGTGGCCACAGATCGCCGGGTTCTTCGGCCTTGCCAGCGCCGCGCCGCAACCGATGAACCTGGGGGTGCAGATGGCCGACAAGGCGCCGCTGTGGGCGCGCATTGTCCAGGAGCAGCAACTGCGCCCCACGCCCTGGGAGCAGATCGCCGCCTGGCCCTTCGTCGATGGCTGGCTCAATACCGGCTACGACATGGTGCAAAGCACCATCAAGATCCGCCAGGCCGGCTTTACCGGTTGCATCGACAGCCACCAGAGCGTGCTCGAACAGTTGCAGCGGCTGCGTGATTACCGGCTGATTCCCTGACTCAGGGCTCGCCGACCAGGGGCAGTTGCCGACCGTCAACGGCGTCACCGATGATCAGGAAATGCCCGCCCGCAACATGGTGCAGGGTACGCAGCCGGTCGTGCCCGTCGAAGTGCCAGCGCCCTTCGCTGAACACCCGGGCATCGGCCTGGGCGGCAATCACTTCGCCAAGGAACAGGTCGTACTGCTGGTGGTTGTGGGGCTCGGGCAGCAGCCGGCATTCCAGCCAGGCCACGCAACCTTCCAGCAGCGGCGCCGCCAGTTGCTCGCCGGCAAAGGCCTGCAGACCGTAGGCGGCGAACTTGTCGCTACCGCCCTGGCTCAGCTCAAGCCCGGAGCTGTTGCCCAGGCTCTGCACGATATCCACCTGGGCCACGCAAGGCACATTGAGCACGAAGGTGCCCGAGGCCTCCAGCAGTTGTCGGGTCCAGGTGGACTTGTCGAGCACCACGGCGACTTTCGGCGGCTCGAAATCCAGGGGCATGGCCCAGGCTGCGGCCATGATGTTGCGCTGCCCGCCATGGGCTGCGCTGACCAGCACCGTTGGGCCGTGGTTGAGCAAGCGGTACGCCTTGTCCAGCGGTACCGGGCGACGAAGATCGGACATGACTGGCTCCTGAAAAAAACTGCGATTGTAGCCCCATCGCGGCCGTCGGCAGGCAAGGTCATTGGCCGGATTTTCTGGATAATCCGTCCAGCCGCCGACGGCTTATCAACAGCGGTGCAGACACTAGACTCAGCCTTCACCCCAATTGTTGAAGGACCCGCGCCATGACCGATCACTCCCTGAACAACAAAGTCGTGCTGATCGCCGGTGGCGTGAAGAACCTCGGCGGCCTGATTGCCCGCGACCTGGCCAGCCACGGTGCCCGGGCGGTGGCCGTGCACTACAACAGCAACGCCAGCCGGGCCGACGCCGAGGCCACGGTGGCGGCACTCAAGGCCCTGGGTGTGGAGGCCCAGGCGTGGCAGGCCGACCTCACCCGCGCCAGTGCCGTGGAGCAGCTGTTCAACGAGGCCAAGGCGCGCTTCGGCAAGATCGACATCGCCATCAACACCGTGGGCAAGGTGCTGAAGAAACCCATCATTGAAATCAGCGAGGACGAGTACGACCAGATGTTCGCGGTCAATGCCAAGAGCGCCTTCTTCTTTATCAAGGAAGCCGGCAAGCACCTGGAGGACAACGGCAAGCTGGTGACCCTGGTGACTTCGCTGCTGGGGGCCTTCACTCCGTTCTATGCCGCCTATGGCGGCTCCAAGGCGCCGGTGGAACACTTCACCCGGGCCGCGGCCAAGGAGTTCGGTGCCCGCGGCATTTCAGTGACTGCCGTCGGCCCCGGGCCCATGGATACCCCATTCTTCTACCCGGCCGAAGGCGCCGACGCCGTGGCGTACCACAAGAGCGCCGCAGCCCTGTCGCCTTCGAGCAAGACCGGGCTCACCGATATCGAGGACGTGGTGCCCTTCATTCGCCACCTGGTCACCGAAGGCTGGTGGATCACTGGCCAGACCTTACTGATCAACGGCGGCTACACCACCAAGTAATCCTGGCGCCCAAGGGGTAAATTGGCCTGCCGAGCCGCAGCATCGATCGCCTCGGCCGATGCTGCGATCCACTGCCGTCAGGCGCCCCCGAACCAGGATCGTTCAAACGATGGATAAGCTTGAGCAATACCGCGTGTTCATCCAGGTGGCCGACATGGGTAGCTTCATCAAGGCTGCACATGCCCTGGAACTGCCACGGGCCACCGTCTCTTCCGCCGTGCAGCAACTGGAAACCGGCCTCGGCACCCGACTGCTGCACCGCACCACCCGCCACGTGCAGTTGACCGCCGACGGCGCCATTCTGCTGGAACGGGCGCGGCGCCTGCTGGCAGACGCCGCCGAACTCAACCAGTTGTTCCACCACCGCCAGATAGACGTCAGCGGGCGCTTGAACATCGATGTGCCCAGCCGCATCGCCCGGCGCCTGATCGTCCCCGCCCTGCCCCGATGGCTGGCGCAATACCCCGGCCTGCAACTGGCCCTGGGCGCCAGCGATCGCAGCATCGACCTGGTCCAGGAAGGCATCGACTGCGCGATCCGCGTCGGCAGCCTGGCCGACAGCAGCCTGGTCGCCCGCCCCCTGGGGCAACTGGCGCTGATCAACTGCGCCAGCCCCGCCTACCTGGCCGAACAGGGCGAGCCCCACACCCCCCAGGACCTGCAGAACGGCCAGTGGATGGTCGGTTATGCCTCCCCGGACACCGGCCGCGAGCAGCCCTGGGAATACCTGCTGGAAGGTCGCGAGCACCTGCTGGGGCTGCCCAGCCGGGTGATCGTCAACAACGTCGAGAACTACATCGCCTGCTGCCGGCAGGGGCTGGGGCTGATCCAGGTGCCACGCTTCGACGTGCAGCACCTGCTGGACCGTGGCGAGCTGGTGCAGGTGCTCCGTGAACTGCCGGTGGCGCCCATGGATATCTGCGCGCTATACCCCGACCGGCGCCATCGCTCGCGCCGCCTCAACGTGTTCATCGAATGGTTCGCCGAACTGATCAAACCGCACCTGGAGGCTTGCTGAACACCCGCGGATCGTGAGAAGAAAGCGCCTTCACGGATTGAGGCACTGGCACCATGACCCACCTGCACATCAGCGCTCCACACCTCGACGACCTGGATGACCTGCTGGCCTTCGAAGGGGAAAACCGAGCGTTCTTCGAAGCCTCGATCAACGCCCGGCCTGCCACCTACTACTCCCGCGAAGGGGTCGCCGAAGCCATAAACCAGGCGTGCGAGGATGCCGAGGCAGACCGCGGCTATCAGTTCCTGATCCGCGACAACGCAGTGCTGGTGGGGCGCGTCAACCTGCACCGGGTGCAGCGCCCCTACTTCAATTGCGCGGAACTGGGCTACCGGGTCGGCGCCCGCTTCAACGGCCGCGGCATTGCCCGCACTGCGGTGCAGCAGGTGCTGCTGCGCGCCTTCGGCGAACTGCAACTGAGCCGCATCGAAGCCAATGCGCGGCCGCAGAACACCGGTTCGGTGCGGGTGCTGGAAGCCTGCGGCTTCTCTTGCTACGGCCATTCGCGGCGCAGCTTCCTGTTGCACGGCGAGTGGTTCGACCGCTTGCACTACGAGTGCCATGGGCCTGCGCCACGCTAGCAACCCGGGCGTGCGCCCCCAAGGCGCACGCCCACGCCCTCAGGCCGACAGCTGGTTGGCGAACTGGCCGACCGCGCTGACCACTTTCTGCGCACCGTCCTGAATCTCGACGATGACCGTGCCGGCCTCCGCTGCCAGGGTCAGGCCCTGTTCCGCCTGCTGCCGGCCCTCGGCCATCAGCTCCACCGCCGAGCGGGCCATGTCCTGGTTCTGGCGCACCACACCGACGATCTCGTCGGTGGCATTGCTGGTGCGCGAGGCCAGTTGCCGGACCTCATCGGCGACCACCGCAAAACCCCGTCCCTGTTCACCGGCCCGGGCCGCTTCGATGGCCGCATTGAGGGCCAGCAGGTTGGTCTGTTCGGCAATCCCGCTGATGGTCTTGACGATGCTCGCTATCACCAGGGACTGCTCGTTCAGGGCTTCGATGCCGTCCCCGGCCTGCTGCATGCAGGTAGCCAGGTCACGCATCACGTCCAGGGTCTCGGTGACCACCGCCGAGCCGCGCTGGGCGCTGGTGTCGGTCTGTCGGGAGATGCTGTAGGCGATGTCCGCCGCCTCGGCCACCCGTTGCTCCTGGTTCACCTGATCGGTGATCAGGATGGCGAACTTCACCACCTTGTAGAGCTGGCCACTGGCGTCCAGCACCGGGTTGTAGGACGCGTCGAGCCACACCACCCGGCCCTGGCTGTCGATGCGCTTAAACCGCTGGGCGATGTATTCGCCGGCGTTCAACCGTGCCCAGAACTCCTGGTAGCCGGGCCCCTCGTATTCCTGCGGTTCACAGAATAGGCGGTGGTTCTGGCCCTGGACCTCATCCAGCCGGTAGCCCATGCAGGCGAGAAACCGCGAGTTGGCCGTCAGCACCCGGCCTTGCAGGTCGAACTCGATCACCGCAGAGGAGCGCAGCAGCGCCGCCATCAGGTTTTCATGCTCGCAGGCACTTTCCACCGAAGCGCTCTGGTCGGTGCAGATCAGGTTGTAATGATCGAGCCGCCCGGCGCCATCGCGGATCGGCTGCACGCAGACCTGCAGCCAGGCCTCGCGGCCGCCTCCGCGTTGCAGGCGCAATTGGCCGGTGTAGCTTTCGTTGCGCCCCAGGGCCGCCTTGAATTCGCGATACAACGGCACAGCCTGCGGGTGGCGCGAGATGATGCTCTCCAGGGCCACGCCGGCCAGTGGCTGGCCATCGAGTTCCAGGGCCTGGATGAAGTTCTGGTTGGCCCGGCGGATGGCTCCCTCGCCATCGAGTTCGAGATTGAGCACCTGGCTTTCCAGGCAGGCCTTGAATTGCTGCAGAGCGTTCAGCTCGTCGCTCAGGGTGGCAAGTTGCTGCTTCAAACGTTTGTTGAACATGGATACACCGACAGACTAGGAGTGGATACAACAACCCCTAGCCATCGGCGCAGTTTGGGCTTTCTCCAAGCCCCGCAGCGCTTTCCAGACACTTCCTACAAGCCTCTAGGAAATTTCTTGGTTTTTCTTGGGCGCAGCCGTCGCCCGGGGCCCTATCGGTCATGCCCGAGTGTTTCAGCGTGGGAAATGAATGGCGCCAAGGGCGCCGGGGCTGGCCGATGCTGCCCTGAATTCCACAGTGCCCCGTGACGGGAGCACTGTGCTGGGGAGCAATCAGGAGGACAGTTGGTTGGCGAACTGGCCGACCGCGCTGACCACCTTCTGCGCGCCGTCCTGGATCTCGACGATCACGGTGCCGGCTTCCGCCGCCAGGGCCAGCCCCTGCTCGGCCTGCAGCTTGCCTTCGGCCATCAGTTCCACGGCTTCGCGGGCCATGTCCTGGTTCTGGCGCACCACGCCGACGATTTCCTCGGTGGCCTTGCTGGTGCGCGAGGCCAGTTGCCGGACTTCATCGGCCACCACCGCGAAACCACGCCCCTGCTCACCGGCCCGGGCCGCCTCGATGGCCGCGTTGAGTGCCAGCAGGTTGGTCTGTTCGGCAATCCCGCTGATGGTCTTGACGATGCTGCCGATCACCAGGGATTGCTCGTTGAGGGCGCCAATGCCTTCGCCGGCCTCCTGCATGTGCTTGGCCAGATCGCGCATCACGTTCACCGCCTCGGTAACCACCGTGGTGCCGCGCTGGGCGCTGTTGTCGGTCTGCAGCGAGGTGTTGTAGGCAATGCTCGCCGCCTCGGCCACGGCCAGTTCCTGGTTTACCTGGTCGGTGATCACGGTGGCGAACTTCACCACTTTGTAGAGTTTGTTGTTGGCGTCCATGACCGGGTTGTAGGAAGCCTCCAGCCAGACCACCCGGCCATGAGCGTCGATGCGCTTGAAGCGCTCGGCGATGAACTCCCCGGCGTTCAGGCGTTTCCAGAAGGCCTGGTAGGCCTGGCTGTTGTACTCCTCCGGCTCGCAGAAGATGCGGTGATGCTTGCCCTGAATCTGCGCCAGGCTGTAGCCCATGCTGGAAAGGAAGCGGTCATTGGCCGTCAGCACGTTGCCGTTGAGGTCGAACTCGATCAGCGCGGTAGAACGCATCAGCGCGCCAATCAGGTTCTCGTGCTCCCGAGAGGCCTCGATGGTGCGGGTCAGGTCGCTGGAGAAGATCGCGAAATACTTGATCCGCCCCTCGGAGTCGCGAACCGGCTGGGAGATGGAACGCAGCCAGGCTTCCTGGCCATTGCCGCGCAGCAGCCGCACCGCCCCGGCAAAGTGTTCGCCCCGGGTCAGGGTCGCCTTGAACCGCAGGTGAAACTCATCATGCTTGACGTGTTCCGGGACGATGTCCTCCAGGGCCCGGCCCACCAGATCGCCAGTCTTGTAGAGCATTTCCTGGGCGAAATTGTGATTGACCGACTGAATCCGTCCATCGGCGCTCAGGTTGATGACGAGCATCTCGCTTTCAAGGCTCTCCTTCACTTGCTGAAGGCTCGAAAGTTCTTCGCGTAGAGTCGACAACTCCTGCTTCAAGCGTTTATTGAACATGAGGATGTACCGGGGGGGGCTGAAAAAGTGGACTGCTTTGGGCCTAACATCGGCCCTGAAAGATTTTTCTTAATAGCCATTAAGGCTTGTCTGACAAAAATAATTCCGCAGCCAGCAAGGCCGCGGAATTCGGGCCCGCAGCCGGGGATTTCGCGCAACCAAGGAGCGCGTATAGTCGGCGACGGGAAATTCCAGGGCGATCGACGGAGTTGGACTATGGATGCATCACGCAAGGCACTTTTCCAGCAGGCCGCAGCACAGGTCGGACACAGTTTCGAAGGCGAGATGCGCATTGGCGGCAATTACGTGCCGGCGGTGCGCAATGGCGATGAGGTGTATGTCAGCGGGCAGATCCCGCGTATCGACAATACCGTGATGGTGGTTGGCCGGGTCGGTGCCGAAACCTCCCTGGAGCAGGCCCGGCACGGGGCGCAGATCTGCACCCTGCGGGCCCTGGCGATCCTCGAGCAGATGCTCGGCGACCTGCAGCGGATCAAGCGCATCCTGCGGATCAACGTCTATGTACAGAGCGCGGCGGACTTCACCCAGCAGAGCGAAGTGGCGGACGGCGCCTCCGCAGTCCTGTATTCGATCTTTGCCGACGCCGGCGTACACACCCGGACCTCGGTGGGGGTCTATCAATTGCCCAAGAATGCCTCGGTGGAAGTGGACATGATCGTCGCCCTGCACCCCGGCTCCGGCAACGACTGAGTGCAGCCACGCTGGCCGGGCCCACCCCTGCGGGCCCGGCACAGCAGCGCCGGCGGCCCATCAACTGCCGTTGTTGCGGCACTGGCCCATGACCTGGTACTCGATGGTCTTGAGCTGGCCGGCGGAATCCTCATACGTCATGCGCGAAGGCACCACCTCGCAGGACTTGATCGGCGGGGTCACGTTGACCACCTTGGCGACATCCAGCTTCATGCCGTAGCGGTACGCCTGCACCACCGGCGCCGGCTTGCCCTGGTTCGCCGCATAGCGCTCCATGGCCTTCTGGTTTTCCACCATGGCCCGGGCGAACGTACGGTCGCCTCCCCCTTCGGCCTGCGCCAGGGAAGCCAGGCTCAACAGCAGCGCGGCGAGACTCAGGTTGATTGCTTTCATCACAGTTTCCTCGTCCAGTTGACGCCAGCGAGGATAAGCAACCGACCCTGTCAGGATGATCGCGGGCAGATTACTTATCTGTAATGGGCGCTGCCGACAGCCCGCCCTACCCGGGATAACCCCCGGCCCGTCGGGGTTTTGGCCCGGGCCCTGGACGGCTTTCTTGCACAATTGTAATGACCGGGTCACCCCGCCGTTATCTGCCGTTTGCAACTATCGACAGCGACTGGGCAGGCGTTGCGACGCCTGCCGGTCGAGCCCAATAAGAACGCCTCTGGCGATATAAAAGTTGATAGCTGCCAACACTCAGGAGCGACCCCCATGCGTATCAATCCCCCCTTGTCCCTGTCCGTGCTCGCTGCGGTACTGGGGCTCAGCCCTATGGCGGCAGTGGCCGCCGAGGAACGGCCCGAAGGCTTTGTCGAAGGCAGCCGCCTCGACCTGCTGCTGCGCAACTTCTACTTCAACCGCGACGACCGCAAGGGCCAGTCCAGCCCCACCGGCAACGGCTATTCCGAAGCCTGGGCCCAGGGCCTGATCGGCCAGTTCGAATCCGGCTTCACCCAGGGCACGGTGGGCTTTGGCCTCGATGCCTTTGCCATGTACGGCCTCAAGCTCGACTCTGGCACCGGCCGCAGCGGCGGCGGTGGCTCCTTCGGCATGCTGCCGCTGAACCACGACAACCGGCCCGCCGACAGCTACGGCAAGGCTGGGGGGGCGGTGAAAATGCGAGCCCTGAATACCGTGGTGAAAGTCGGCGATGTGTTTCCCAAGACCCCCGTGGTGCACTACGGCGACTCCCGCCTGCTGCCGGAAAGCTTTCGCGGGGTGACCCTGGAGAACACCAGCATCGACGGCCTCAACCTGCAGGGCGGCCGCCTGCATGCCATGAGCCAGCCCGACAGCAGTGGCATGCGCGATGGCTTCGCCACCTTCTACGCCGGCAAGGTGGACTCGCCCTGGGTCGGCTACTTCGGCGGCGACTACCGGCTCAACTCCAATCTCAACTTCAGCCTCTACAGCAGCCGCCTGAAGGACGCCTGGGACCAGTACTACTTCGGCGTCGCGGGCAACTACCCGCTGTCCGACCAACTGAGCCTGTTCAGCGGCTTCAACTATTACAAGGCCGTCGATGAAGGCAAGAAGCTCCTGGGCGAGCTCGACAACAACATCTGGAGCGCCAAGGTCGGCGCCACCTACGGCGCCCACACCCTGGCCCTGTCGCATCAGCGCAACAACGGCAACGACGACTTCGACTACCTGCGCCAGTCGGACTCGATCTTCCTCGACAACTCGATCCAGTACAGCGACTTCAACTCGCCCAAGGAACGCTCGTGGATGGTCCGCTACGACCTCGACATGCAGCCCCTGGGCATTCCCGGCCTGTCGTTCATGACCCGCTACGCCCGCGGCAGCGGCGCCGACTACAGCCACGCCAACTCGGTGTACATGCGCCGCGATGCGGCAGGTGACCCACTGACCGACCAGCGCCGCTGGGAGCGGGATATCGAAGCCAAGTACGTGTTCCAGGGCGGCAGCCTCAAGGATCTGTCCCTGCGCATCCGCCAGGCGACCATCCGTTCCAGCCAGTTCGAATCCGACCTGGAAGAGTTTCGCCTGATCGTCGAGTACCCCCTGGCCCTGCTCTAGAGAGCGGCTCCGGGCAGGCGCCAGGCCTGCCCGGTGTTAAAACTTCTTCACAGACTCATGCCTTTCAGAACTGTAATATCGGCCTCACCTTCTCGTTAGGTTGGCCTTCATATACTCCCGGACACACTGGCAGCCACCGTGTTTTTCACGGCCGCCCAACGTGTCAGGAGAAGCTCATGCGCCCAACCCAACTGTTATTGATCGGCCTACTGGCCACAACCAGCTCCGCTACCTGGGCCGCTGATGGCAGCGAACGCCCACAGCAGGTCCGCGAAGCTTTCCTGGCCAGCCAGGAACAGATCCACGGCGACGCCAACCAGGAAACAGCCGCCACCGGCAGCACCGGCAAAGCCCCTCGCGATGCTTCTGCGCCCACCACGGCCGAAGAAGACATCTGACAGCGATTGCCTACCGAGCACATTCATCTCTTGAAGCGTTTTTTCTGATGCTCCTTTGGAAAGAGATGAATTTTTAGCGCCCCCTTGGGGCGCTTTTTTTTGCCTGGCACACCTGCGCGGTCCCCCATGAAAACCATCCCCTCAGGAGTTGGCTTGCCGGCGAAAGCGCCCACGAGATCGCCTTCGCCGGCAAGCCGGCTCCTACAGTGTGTCGGTTCGATTCTGAGCGGTGGGCCGGTGGTTCCCCCGTAGGAGCTGGCTTACCAGCGAAGGCGTCCGTAAGGTCACCTTCGCTGGCAAGCGATCAGTCTTCTTCCCTGCGATGCGCCCATTGGTACAGGGCAGGCAGCACCAGCAAGGTGAGGATGGTGGAGGACAGGATGCCGCCAATCACTACCGTGGCCAGGGGCCGTTGCACTTCGGCGCCGGTGCCGGTGGCCAGGGCCATGGGGATGAAGCCCAGGGAGGCCACCAGGGCGGTCATCAGTACCGGGCGCAGTCGGGTCAGGGCGCCTTCATGAATCGCCAGGGACAACGAGCGCCCTTCCTCTCGCAGGTTGCGGATAAAGGCAATCATCACCAGGCCGTTGAGCACGGCGACCCCGGACAAGGCAATGAAGCCCACCCCCGCCGAGATCGACAGCGGTATGTCCCGCAGCCACAGGGCCATGATCCCGCCGGTCAGGGCGAAGGGAATCCCGGTGAACACCAGCAGGCCATCCTTGACGTTGTTGAACATCATGAACAACAACCCGAACACCAACAGCAGCGCCACCGGCACCACCACTTGCAGGCGCTGGGACGCTTCCTGCAATTGCTCGAACTGGCCGCCCCAGGTGGTCCAGTACCCCGCCGGGACCTTGACCTTCTCGCCGATCAACGCCGTGGCTTCCTCGACGAAGGAACCGATATCGCGCCCGCGCACGTTGGCGCTGACGATCACCAGGCGCTTGCCGTTCTCGCGGCTGACCTGATTGGGGCCCAGCACCAGATCGAGGCTGGCCACTTCCGACAGGGCGATGAAGCCGATCTGCCCGTTGGCCGTGCCCGCCGTCGCCGGTATGGGAATCAGCAGCCGGGACAGGCCGTCGATATCGGTGCGCAGTTGATCGGACAGGCGCACCACCATATCGAAGCGCCGGTCGCCTTCGTACAGGGTGCCGGCCTGGCGCCCGCCCACCGCAACGGCGATGGTGTCTTGCACGTCCCCCACGTTGAGGCCAAAACGCGCGGCTTTGTCGCGGTCGATATTGATGGTCAGTACCGGCAGCCCCGAGGTCTGCTCGACCTTGACTTCCGAGGCGCCAGGCAAGCTCTGCAATGCCGTGGCAATTTGCGTAGCGGTCTTGTTCAGCACCGCCATGTCATCGCCAAACACCTTCACCGCAACATCGCTGCGCACCCCGGAAATCAGCTCGTTGAAGCGCAGCTGGATCGGCTGCGACAGCTCGTAGGCGCTGCCCGGCACCAGGGCACTGGCACGCTGGATATCAGCGATCAGCGCCTCCCGCGACTTGTTCGGGTCCGGCCACTGGGCCTTGGGCTTGAGCATCAGGTAGCTGTCGGAAATATTCGGCGGCATCGGGTCCGAGGCGATCTCCGCGGTGCCGGTGCGGGCGAACACCCGCTCGATCTCCGGCACTTGCGCCAGCAGGGTTTTCTCCAGGCGCTGCTGCATGTCCACCGACTGAGTGAGGCTGGTGCCGGGCACCCGCAGGGCCTGCTGGGCAAAGTCGCCTTCGCTGAGGCTAGGGATGAATTCACTGCCCATGCGGCTGGCCAGCAGCGCACTGCCAGCGAGGATCAAGCCGGCCAGGGCGAAGGTCAGGCCACGCCGGGCCATCACCCAGTCCAGCACCGGGGCGTAGCCGCGCTTGGCGCTGCGCATCAGCAGGTTTTCCTCTTCCTTGACCTTGCCGGTGACGAACAGAGCGATGGCCGCCGGAACGAAGGTCACCGAGAGAATCATCGCCCCCAGCAACGCCATGACCACAGTGAAGGCCATGGGGTGGAACATTTTCCCGGCCACCCCGGTAAGGGCAAAGATCGGCAGGTACACCACCATGATGATCAACTGCCCGAAGATCAGCGCGCGCCGGGCTTCCTTGGCCGCGGCAAAGACTTCATGCAGGCGTTCGGAGCGGGTCAGCATGCGCCCGTGGTGTTGCTGGGCATGGGCCAGGCGGCGGATGGCGTTCTCGACGATAACCACCGCGCCGTCGACGATGATGCCGAAGTCCAGGGCACCGAGGCTCATCAGGTTGGCGCTGACCTTGTTGCTGAACATGCCGGTGAAGGTGAACAGCATGGACAGCGGGATCACCAGGGCGGTGATCAGCGCCGCGCGGATATTGCCCAGGAACAGGAACAGAATCACGATCACCAGCAGCGCGCCCTCGAAGAGGTTCTTCTTCACCGTGGCGATGGCCTTTTCCACCAGGTTGGTGCGGTCGTACACCGTGACCGCCACCACGCCTTCGGGCAGCGAGCGGTTGATCTCCTCAAGTTTCTTCGCCACCGCCTGGGACACGGTACGGCTGTTCTCGCCGATCAGCATGAACACGGTGCCCAGCACCACTTCCCGGCCATTCTCGGTGGCCGCGCCGGTGCGCAACTCGCGGCCGATCTGCACGTCGGCCACGTTGCGCACGCGGATCGGCGTGCCGTCGCTGCTGCTGATGACGATGTTGGCGATGTCCTCGATGGACGCCAGTTGCCCCGGCGCGCGGATCAGCAACTGCTCGCCGCTGCGCTCGATGTAGCCGGCGCCGACGTTGGCGTTGTTGCGCTCCAGGGCCGTCACCAGGTCGCTCAGGGTCAGCTTGTAGGCCGCCAGGCGCTTGGGGTCCGGGGCAATCTGGTACTCCTTGGCAAAGCCGCCGATGGTGTTGATCTCGGCCACGCCCTGCACGTTGCGCAGTTGCGGCTTGATGATCCAGTCCTGGATCACCCGCAGGTCGGTGGGGGTGTAGGGCGTACCGTCCTCCTTGCGGGCGCCCTCCTCGGCCTCCACGGTCCACAGGAAGATCTCCCCGAGCCCGGTGGAAATCGGCCCCATCACCGCCTCCACACCGTCGGGCAATTGCTCGCGAGCCACTTGCAGGCGCTCGTTGACCAGTTGGCGGGCGAAGAACAGGTCGGTGCCGTCCTTGAAGATCACGGTTACCTGGGACAACCCCGAGCGCGACAGCGACCGGCTCTGCTGCAACCCCGGCAGGCCGGCCATGGCCGTCTCGATGGGAAAAGTGATGCGCTGTTCGGTTTCCAGGGGCGAGAACCCCGGCGCCGCGGAGTTGATCTGCACCTGGACGTTGGTGATGTCCGGCACCGCGTCGATCGGCAGCTTCTGGTAGCTGGCGATGCCGACGCCGGCCATCAGCAGCACCGCCAGCAGGACGATGATGCGCTGCTCGATGGCGAATTGAATGATGCGTTCAAACATGGGAAGTCACTCTCTGATGAGGCCGATCAATGGCCGTGGTCGGCCGCGCCCTTGCCCAGTTCGGACTTAAGGGTAAAGCTGCCGCGGGCGGCTACCTGGGCCCCGGCTTCGAGGCCCTCGCGGATCTCGACAAAACCGTCCTGGCTGGCCCCGGTGACCACAGGCGTGGCCTGGAACCCCTCGGCCACGCGGACGAACACCGAGGGCCGGTCTTCCACGGTCTGGATCGCCGTCTGCGGCACGCTGACCGGTGCGTCGAAGGCTTCGGTGGCCACCTGTACCGAGACGAACAGCCCCGGGCGCCAGGCGTCATTGGGGTTGGCCAGGGTCACCCGCACCGTGGCGGTGCGGGTCTGTTCCCCCAGCAGGCTGCCGACGTAGGCCACCTGGCCCTGGACCTGGGTCCCCAGCTCACTGGAGCTGACCTGCACCGGCTGGCCGACCCGGACCTTGTCCAGGTCCTTGGGAAACACGCCGAAGGTGGCCCAGACCCGGGACAGGTCCGAGAGGGTGAACGCGGCGCTGGTTTCGCCCACCACTTCGCCCACGCTCAGGTGTTTTTCCACCACCACACCGTCGAACGGCGCGCGCATTTCATAGCGGTTGCCGCCCACCAACTGGGCGCTGCCGCTCAGGGCATTCATCTTCTGCCGGGCATTGTTGAGGGCGATTTCCGCCTCTTGCAGGGCCTGGCGTGCCAGCAGGTAATCCTGCTCGGCGGAGATCTGGTCGACCCACAACTGGCGCTCGCGCTGGAAGGTGGTACGGGCCAGTTCCACCCGCCGCCCGGCGGCGGCCAGCTCGCTGCGCTGATCGGAGATCTGCTGGCTGGCGATCACCGCCAGCAGTTCGCCGCGCTTGACCGCCTGGCCGAGGTTGACCTGTACCGACTCCACCACACCGGCGGCCCGGGGCACGATGTGCGAGGTACGGTCCTCGTCGAAGCGGATCTCTCCCGGCAGGCTGAGTACCCGGTTGAGGCGCCGCGGACCGGCTGCGGCCAGCTCGATGCCGGCGGCCTGGATCTGTTCCGGGCTGAGTTCCAGATGGCCCTCGGGCTCCTGGGTGCCGTGCCCGGCCTCCTCGGCCTGGGGCACCGTTGCCGGGCTGGCGAACAGGCCCGGCAGCAGCAAGGCCGCCAGCCCGAGGCCGACCACTGCCGTGCTGGCCAGAACAAGGCTGCGTTTTTTATCCATGGGGACTCCTGAATCGATCGAGGGTCGGTAGCGCCAGGCGCTGCCTTACGGGGTAGAGGGAAACAGCCATTGACCAATGGCCCGATGCAGCTCATGCACGCACCAATGCGCGGGTGGGTCTTCGGGGGCTGTCGGGGGTGCGCCACTGCAGTCGCTCACCAGCAACGCGGCAAGGCACGCCAGGCCCATCAGCCAGGGTTTCACCAACGGCTGAGGTCGCCGTAGATGCGCTCGATCCGTACCCAGGCATCGGTGGTTTGCGCCACCGCGGCGAGGTACTGGGTACGCGCGCCGATCAGGGTGCGTTGAGCATCGAGAACGTCGAGAAAGCTGAACTTGCCCATCTCGAAGCCCTGGGTGGCGCTGTCCACCGCACGCTGGGCGGCGGGCAGGATGGTCTGGTTGAAGGACTGCACCTCGCCCCGGGCGGTGTTCCACTGTTCCAGGGCCTGGCGGGTTTCGGTACGCAAGCGCAATTCGGTGGCGTTGCGCAGGTCCCGGGCCTGGTCGGCGCGGCGGGCGGCGGACAGCACGTTGCCCTGGTTGCGATTGAACAGCGGCAAAGGCATCGACAGCCCTACCAGGTTGACCCGCTCCCGGGCGCTGGCGTCGTACTGGCTGCCCACGCTGACGTCCAGGTCGGGAATGCGCTGGGCCTTCTCCAGCCCCAGGGACGCCTCGCGCTGCACCACTTCCTGCTCCGCCAGGCGCAGTTCGGTGGTTTCCGGCAGGCGGCCAAGCAACTGTGCCGGAGCCGGCAGCGCCGCCAGTGCCAGGGGCTGCTCCTGCACCCCGGCAAAGTCGCTGGTGGCCGCGCCAGTGACCATGGCCAGGCGTCGGTAGGCATTGTCCTGCTCCATCTGCCCCCGGTTCAGTTCCAGGCGCACCTCGGCCAGTTGCACCTGGGCCCGGGTGGCTTCCACCGGCGAGGCCTTGCCGGCGTTGACCCGGCCCTGGGCTACCGCCACGCCCCGTTCGGCCAGGGCCAGGGAGCGCCCGGCCAGTTGGGTGCGTTCCTGGGCCCGCAGCGCCGTGTAATAGGCATCCAGAACATCCGCACGCAACTGGTTGCGACGCCGCTCCAGCTCCAGGGCCGCCAGTTCCTGACCGCGACTGGCCACGTCGATCCGTGCTCCGCGCTTGCCCCCCAGCTCCAGGGCCTGGCTGAGCTTGACCGAAGTGGTGCGCGAATCCCGGCGGGTGTCCTCGGCGTCCACCGACAGCACCGGGTTGGGGATGAGCCCGGCCTGCTGGCGGGCGCCCTGGGCGATGTCGATCTCCCAGCGTGCGGCGGCCAGTTCAGGGTTGTTGGCAAAGGCTCGGGCCAGGGCGCTGTCCAGGCTCAACAGCGGTTGCTCGACGGCGCTTGCAGATTGGCTCGCCACGGCCAGCAACAGGGTCAGGACGCAGGTGCGTGCTGCCCGGGCAGATATTCTCGGGAAAGTCGGCATAACAAGTTCCGGCCCCTATGGAGGCAAAGTGTCTGCGAAGTTGCAGCGCACCATATCGACGCTTATCCACAGGAGTTCCGGCCGATATGAAACTGCAGCAGTTCGCCCATTGACAGGGAGAGTTTCAAGTTCGGCCAACTGTAACTTTCAGTGCTTATCAGCAGGGTGGCGCAAAGATTACAAATCCGTTAGCAAAGGCTCTGGCTCAAGGTTCTGTATTAACATCCGGCTATTCGAAGTGAACATCAAGAGCACTTTTCAAGTGCCAGCAAGCGAACTTTAAAGAACACGAATACGGCACGGGGCCGCACAACTTTCGAGCATTGGCCCGCTGATTATTCGCGTCTTTTCGTTACTGTCCCCACCTGCCGAGAACCTCATTTTCATGCGTATTCTGGTCATCGAAGACGAACCCAAGACCGCTGACTACCTGCATCAGGGGCTGACTGAAAGTGGCTACGTGGTGGATTGCGCCAACAACGGCGCGGACGGCCTGCACCTGACTCGCCAGCATGCGTACGACCTGGTGATCCTCGACATCAACCTGCCGCACATCGACGGCTGGGGCGTGCTCGGGCAGATCCGCCAGGACAGCAGCACCCGGGTGATGATGCTCACCGCCCAGGGCCGGCTGGCGGACAAGATCCGTGGCCTGGACCTGGGCGCCGACGATTACCTGGTCAAGCCGTTCCAGTTTCCGGAATTGCTGGCCCGGGTCCGCACCCTGATGCGCCGCAGCGAACAGGCGCCGGTGCCGGATGTGCTGCGGGTCGCCGACTTGGAGCTGGACCAGGGCCGGCACCGGGCCTTTCGCGGCAAGCAGCGCATCGACCTGACCACCAAGGAGTTCGCCCTGCTGCACCTGCTGATGCGCCAGAGCGGCGTGGTGCTGTCGCGGACCCAGATCATTTCCTTTGTCTGGGACATGAATTTCGACTGTGACACCAATGTGGTGGAAGTCTCGATCCGCCGCCTGCGGGCCAAGATCGACGACCCTTTCGAACGCAAACTGATCCACACCCTGCGCGGTGTGGGTTATGTCCTTGAAGAACGCGACTGAGGCACGGCCGTGTTCGCCGGCAAGCCGGCTCCTGCACAAGACGCAAGCGCGGCTCCCTCAATGTTCATGCACCTGCTCATGAAACCCTGCCTGCTCCACCTGCAAGGTGACGTGGGCAATGTCGAAGCGCTCCTGTAGCAGCTCGGTGACCTCGGCCAGGATCGCCTGTTCATCCCGCCCTTGCAGGTGCGCCACCAGATGCGCGCTAAGCACGTTCTTGCCGCTGGTCAGGGCCCAGATATGCAGGTCGTGCACGTCTCTAATCCCCGGCACCTGGCGTATGGCCTGCTCCACCTGGTCGATGTCGACCCCGTCCGGCACCCCTTGCAGCAGCACGTTCATGCTCTCCTTGAGCAGGGTCCGGGTCCGTGGCAACACCCACAGGCCGATGGCCGCGGCCACCAGGGAATCGACCCAGCCCCAACCGGTGAACATGATCACCAGCGCGGCGATGATCACCCCCAGTGAACCGAGCATGTCGCTCCACACCTCCAGGTATGCACCCTTGACGTTGAGGCTCTGGCTGCTGCCGGAGGCCAGCAGGCCCATGGAGATCAGGTTGACGATCAGCCCCAGCACCGCGATCACCAGCATTCCCGTGGACTGGATCTCGGCCGGTGCCTGCAGGCGTTGCCAGGCCTCGAACAGAATGTAGAACGCCACCACGAACAGCAGCAGGGCGTTGAACGCCGCGGCGAGGATCTCGAAGCGCGCATAACCGAAAGTACGCTTGCGGTCAGCCGGGCGCTTGGCGACCTGGATCGCCACCAGGGAGATGGCCAGCGCCAGGGTATCGGTGAGCATGTGCGCGGCATCCGACAGCAGCGCCAGGCTGCCGGTGACAAAGGCCCCGATGACCTCGGCGAGCATGAAGCTGCCGGTCAGCCCCAGGGCCATCCACAACTTGCGTTCATGCCCGGCCCGTACCTGGCCGTGACTGTGTCCTGCGCCCATGAAAGATCCTCGTTTGGCTGGTAAAGCGTGGCTCTGATGATAGTTCGATTGGCCAGGTGCCCAGAGCTGGATAAGCGAATTGTCATCTGCCGGTTATCCGCCGGTTATCCAGGGCAGGCCCATAGTTAGCCGGCTAACGAATGCACCAAAAGTGCGCACAAGCCCTCTGCGGCGGGCGCCTCGGGTATGCTCCCGAAAAAGTGAAACAAAACGTAACAGATAAAAATAGCCGATTGAGGAGTCCCGCCTTGGATGTATCGACTGCCGCCTGGATGGCCCACGACACCCGCCTGATCATCTGCTGCCTGGTGGCCATCGCCAGCATCATTGTGCTGATCAGCGCCACCAAACTGCCGCCGTTCCTGTCGATCCTGATCGGCACCTTCATTGCCGGGGTGGGCGCAGGCCTGCCGCCGGAGGAAGTGGCCAAGGCCTTCAGCAAGGGCGCCGGGGCGATTCTCGGCGAGGCCGGGATCATCATTGCCCTGGGCTCGATGCTCGGCGCATTGATGGCCGAGTCCGGCGCCGCCGACCGCATCGCCTCGACCTTGCTGGGCCTGGGCAAGGGCAAGTCGCTGCCCTGGGTCATGGCCCTGGTGGCGATGGTCATCGGCCTGCCGCTGTTCTTTGAAGTGGGGCTGGTGATGATGGTGCCGATCATTTTCGTCATGGCCCGCCGCTCGGGCCTGCCGCTGCTGAAAATCGCCATTCCGGCCCTGGCCGGGATGACCACCCTGCACGCGCTGATGCCCCCGCACCCGGGCCCGCTGATTGCCGTCAGCGCCCTGCACGCCGACCTCGGCCTGACCATGCTGCTGGGCTTGTGCCTGGCCGTGCCGGCGGTGATCCTGGCCGGCCCGCTGTATGGCAACTGGTTGTCCAAGCGCCTGCAGGTCAGCGAACCGGCGGAGCTCGGCGCGCTGTTCAGTGCTGCGCCCAAGGCCCCGCGCCAGCCGGGCTTCGGCGTGTCGCTGCTGATCATTGTGCTGCCGGTGCTGCTGATGCTCGGCAGCACCCTGGCCAAGGTCGCCATGAGCCCGGAGAACACCCTGGCCCTGACCCTGAAGTTTCTCGGCGAACCCCTGATCGCCCTGGGCCTGGCGGTGATCGCCGCGGTGATCTGCCTGGGCTGGGCCAACGGCATGGCCCGGGACCAGGTGGGCAACACCCTGCGCAAAAGCCTGGCACCGATTGCCGTGCTGCTGCTGACCATTGGCGCCGGCGGCGGGCTCAAACAGACGCTGCTGGATGCCGGGGTCAGCCAGACCATCAGCAAGGTGGCCGAAGGCGCGCACCTGCCCTATATCCTCCTGGCCTGGCTGATCGCCGTGGCCCTGCGCCAGGCCACCGGCTCGGCTACCGTGGCCACCACCACGACCGCCGGTATCCTGGCGCCGATGATGGCCGGTCTGGCCGCCACCCAAAGCTCCCTGGTGGCGCTGGCCATCGGCGCCGGCTCGGTGTTCTTCTGCCACGTGAACGACGCCGGGTTCTGGATGGTGCGCGAGTATTTCGGCCTGCAACTCAAGCAGACACTCTGGGTCTGGTCGGTGCTGCAGACCATTGTTTCCGTGGTCGGGCTGGTGGGGACGCTGCTGCTCTGGCACTGGTTGCAATAACCGCTGGCCGTGGTGGGCAGGCCAGCCCTTCTGCATTGGGAACAGCGCTGTAGAATGCCCGCTTCATTCTCAGCGCAAGGGACCGACATGCCTTATCAGCCCTGGATCTTTGGCCTCGTCATCGCCGTAATTGCAGGCGCCGCTGGTTGGGCGCCTGCCCAGGCCGCAGCGCTGGATTGCGAGCACATCAGCGTCAGCGAACAGGTCGACCGCTGCGCCCAGCAGGACAAGGAGCGGGCCGAGGCCGCACTCAACCAGAGCTATCAGGCGCTGCTGGTCCGGGTGCACAACCTGTACCCCAGCAGCCTGCTGCAAGAACAGGAATACCTCGGCAAATTGAAGAACGCCCAACGCGCCTGGATCAAATACCGCGACAGCACCTGCGTGCTGGAGGCCTTCGAAGTGGAACCGGGCAAGCCGGCCCATGTGACCCTGATCAACCTCTGCGTGACCCGCCTGAGCACCGAACGCACCCGCTATCTGGAACAACTGCTGCCCGAATGACAGCAGGCCCGGGGGCCTCTTCGCCGGCAAGCCGGAGCACCTGCAGGAGCGGGCTTGCCCGCGAAAGCGGCCTCAGGAGCCCGCTCGCTGCCAGAACGGTCGATGCCCCAAGCCATGCAGCAGTCCGCAGATCAGGCTGACGAGCCAGGCAAAGCCCAGCATGCCAACACACGAGTCGCCCTGGCGCAGGCGCTGCTGGCACTCTGCGGCGCTGGAACACAGGGCGCTGCACCCGGGTTGATCGTCGCGGCGACAACTGAGCAGGTACCCCCGCAGGTGGCGGAGAACCAGGGTCTGCCCCGGCAGTTGAGCGAGTGGCAGCTGGAGCCGGGTCAGTTCGCGGTTCAGGCGCAAGCGTTGGCGCTCCCCGGTGTCGAGTTCCTCCACCAGCAGCGCCCCGGCCTCCACTGCGATCACCCGGGCGCGCAAGCTGTCGGGGCTGGCGCCCTCCAGGCCGTAGTCCAGTTGAGTGCAGGTCCAGGCCTGGATCAGGGCAAACACCAACCCCAGCACGAAGCTCATCAGCGCCACTTGTAACAGTGGCGCCAAGGCGGAGAAATTTCGCAAGGAACACAGCGTCGAACGAATCAAGACAGCTCCCGGAAACCCAAGCGCAGGCCGCGCGTTCCGGGAGATTAGCGGGAAAAAACCGGGGGCTGAAAGCCCTTTTCCAGCCCGGTTTCACGCGGGATCAAGAGGCGTTGTGGTGAAGGCTCTAGCTCGCCGCTTCGCTGAATCACAGCAGGCCGAAGAAAAGTCCTAGCGTTGGTCAGCCATGCAGCTTTCTCTCGCTGCCGCAGGCCCTTCCTCACCCACACGGCCGCCGAAGTAAGCGGCGCTGACGACTCCCACCGCTCCCATCACTGCGCAGTAGATCACGCAGATCCAGGGGCTCCAGGGGATCAGGGCGATCAGCAGCAACGGCGTGGTACTGGCCCAGAGGGCATAGGCGATGTTGTAGGTGAAGGAGATCCCCGACACGCGAATCCGCGCCGGAAACAGGCCCACCATCACCGACGGCACCGCCCCCACCACGCCGCAGCCCAGGCCGGCGATGGCATAGGCCAGGCCGATCCAGGCGCCGCCGCTGATCAGGCAGCCATAGAGCACGGCGATGCCCAGTGGCAGCAGCAGGCTATAGAGCATCACCGTGCGCCAGGCACCGAGGCGGTCGACGACCAGCCCCGCCAGCACGCAACCAATGTTGAGAAAGACAATCCCTAGGCTGCTCAGGGCAAAAGTGTGGCTGGCGCTCATGCCGAAGCTTTTTTGCATCATGGTCGGGGTGATGACCACGAACACCACCACCGCCGAGGTCAGCACGCAGGTGAGGATCAGCGCCGGCAGGATCGCCAGCCGGTGTTCCCGCAACACGGTGCGCAGGGGCAGTTCGGCGGCGGCATCGCGCTGGTGCTGCAGCGCCACGAACACCGGGGTTTCGCTCAACCAGCGGCGCAGCCAGACGCCGATCACGCCGAACACGCCGCCCAGCAGGAAGGGATAGCGCCAGGCGTGGTCGAGGATTTCCTCGGGGCTGAAGACCCGCGCCAGCAGGGTCGCGGTCAGGGCGCCCAGCAGGTAGCCGAAGGTCAGTCCGGCCTGGAGAAAGCCCAGGGCATAACCGCGATGGGCCCGCGGCGCGTGCTCGGCGACGAATACCCAGGCGCTGGGCACTTCACCGCCCACGGCGGCACCTTGCAGCACCCGCAGCGCCAGCAGCAGCAAGGGCGCGAAATAACCGATCTGGGCATAGGTCGGCATGATGCCGATCAGCAGGCAGGGCAGCGCCATCATCAGGATGCTCAGGCTGAAGACCTTCTTGCGCCCCAGGCGGTCGGCGAAATGGGCCATGAGGATGCCGCCCAGGGGCCGGGCCAGGTAGCCGGTGACGAAGATCCCGAAGCTCTGCAGCAGGCGCAGCCACTCGGGCATTTCCGGGGGAAAGAACAGCTGGCTCAGGGTCAGGGCGAAAAATACGAAGATGATGAAGTCGTAGATTTCCAGGGCACCGCCCAGGGCGGCCAGGCCCAGGGTCTTGTAGTCGGAGCGGGAAAAGCGCGCCGGCGACGACTCAGTGGAAGGGGTCATAAAGCAACTCGATGGCAGCACAAAGCAAAGGCGCTCATGGTCTACGCAAAAGATCCGGGGAACAACCCGTTCCCGGCCCTGGGTTGGTTTTCCGGGGTTTTCTGTACCTTGAACGGCCGCGCGCCAGGCCAATAATCGGGCACTTTCCCACCCAAGCAGAATCAGGAAAGTCGTCATGAGCAGCCATACCCGCACCCAGCGCCTGAGCGTCCCGCAACTGGTGGCCATGAAAGGCCGGCAGAAGATCGTTTCCCTCACCGCCTATACCAGCCACATGGCGCGGCTGATGGACCCCTTCGTGGATTTCATCCTGATCGGTGATTCCACCGCCATGGTCGGTTACGGGCGCACCTCGACCCTGGACATGAGCCTGGCGGAAATCATCGCCCACACCCGCGCGGTGGTGGCCGGCAGCCGCCTGGCCTGCGTGATTGCCGACATGCCCTTCGGCAGCTACCAGGAATCCCCGCAACAGGCCTACCGCAATTGCGCCGAGGTGATGGCCCGCACCGGTTGCGCCGCCCTCAAGCTGGAGGGCGGCCGGGCCCTGGCGCCCACCGTGGAGTTCCTGGTGCAGCGGGGCATTCCGGTGATGGCGCATATCGGCCTGATGCCGCAGTTCGTCAACCAGATGGGCGGGTTCAAGGCCCAGGGGCTCGACAGCGAGCCGGCCCGCAAGATCGAGGAAGATGCCCGGGCCCACCTTGAGGCCGGCGCCTTCAGCCTGTTGCTGGAAGGGGTTGCGGAGCCCCTGGCGCGGCGCATCAGCGACTTCTCGCCGATGCCGACCATTGGCATCGGCGCCTCCCCGGCCTGCGACGGCCAGGTACTGGTGACCGAAGACCTGCTGGGGCTGGGCGGGCCCCAGGTGCCGCGTTTCGTCAAGCAATACGCCGATGCCGGCGCCCTGATCAGCCAGGCCTGCGAACGCTTCGCCGCAGAGGTTCGGGAGCAGGCCTTTCCGCAGTTGCAGCATTGTTATGGGGTGGTTCAGGAGGCCTGACTCACCGCCCGCACCAACTGCCCGAGAGCGCCCTGGATATCCTTGCTCCAGTCCAGGGTGAAGCTCAGGCGCAGGTGCTGCTGCCACAAGCCCTGCTGGCTGAAGATCGCCCCCGGGGCGATGACGATGCCGTCGGCCAGCAGCCGCTCGTAGACCCGGGTCATCGGCACCGGGCGCCTGGCTTCGACCCACAAGGTCGCGCCGCCGGCGGCAAGCGGCGCATGCAACAGCCCGCCGGCCTGCTCGTCCAGCAGTTGCTGCAACTGCTTCATCCGCTGTTGCAGCATGCCCCGCAATTTCAGCACGTGCTGATCTACGCGACCGGTACTCAAGAGCCGGGCCACGGCCTTCTGGCGAATCGGCGACAGGCGAAAGCGCCGCTCCAGGCACTGGCGCTGCAAGGCCGGGCCCAGGCTGCGGCTTAGCACGTAGCTCAAGGGCGCCTCGGCGCCGATGGCCTTGTCCAGACTGGCGAACACCAGCAGGCGCTCGGGGTCGGCGAAATCCCGATAGCGAGCAGCGCCGGGCACGAAGCTGAATGCTCCGTAGCTGTCGTTCTCCAGCAGCCAGATCCCCCGCTCGGCGAACCAGCGGCACAGCTGCTGCTTGTCGGCGGCGGGCATCAGGCTGCCGTGGGGGATGTTCACCGTCGAGGAGAACACCGCCAGGCGCACCGGCTCGCGCTGAAGCAGCGCTTGCACCTGCTGCAGATCGAAGCGCCCGCCGGCATCCAGGGGCAGCTCGATAATCCGCAGGCGCGCCGCCCGCAACTGGCGCAGGATCGCCCAGGAACACGGGGACTCCACCAGCACCACGCCGCCGTCCAGGTCCAGCGCCCGCAACGCCAACTCCACCACGCTGTGCAGATCGGCCCCCAGGAACACCTGGTCGGCCTGCCAGTAGTCGCGGCTGGAGCAGGTGTAGCGCCGGGCCAGTTCGCTGCGCAGCTCCTGCTCGCCCAGGGGCTGGTACAGCGGTGCCTGGTTACGCGGGTACTGGCGGGCCAGTTCGCGCTCGGTCATCAGCAAGGGTTGCTCCAGCGACAGCAGCATCGCCGGCGCATCGCTGCACAACGCCAGGCGCCCCGGCAGGCGGGCCTGGGCATAGAGGTTGTCGAGCAGATCCTCACCGGCCTCTGGCACGGTCGCGGCGGCCAGGGCCCGGGTGAAATAGCCTTGGCGCGGCCGCGAACAGATACGCCCCTCGTCTTCCAGCAGGGCGTAGGCGTACTTGATGGTGGACAGGGAAACCTTCAGCCGCTGTGCCAGTTCGCGCAATGACGGCAGGCGTTGCTCCTGATCGCTGGCGGCGTTGTCGATCCACTGCGACAGGTAGCGGTAGACCGCCTGATAGGCGAAAGACGGGTGGCGCTGCACCGCTTCAGTTGCCTTTGGCCATGGCGATCGCCGCCTGGATCGCCGCGCGGGCCTGGGGGCTGTTCTTCCAGCAACTGGAACCCACCAGGGCCGAAGCCTGGGTGACGATGTGCAGGGCATCGGCGGCGGCCAGCTGGGCCAGGGAAGTGATGCCCAGTTGTTCCAGGCGAGCGACCACGGTAGAACCGACACCCTTGACCTTGAGCAGTGCGGCGCGTTCTTCGGGGGAAAATGACATGGGCGTTGAGATCCTTTGCAGTCCGTGGCAATTGCCGCATTCTTGCACAGTTCTCGGCCGCCTCTGCCTGGGGCGGCCGACCTCCTTATAAACATAAGAAATCCGAGGTACTCACGTGGCCGCTGATATTCAAGATAGCCGCTCCGCCCGCTTTGCCCTGCGCTGCTCGAACTGGGCCGAACGCTGGTTTCCCGACTCCTGGGTGTTCGCCGCGCTGGCGGTGATCATCGTTGCCCTGGCCACACTGGCCATGGGCGCCAAGCCCACCGATGCCGCCATGGCGTTTGGCGACGGCTTCTGGAGCCTGATCCCCTTCACCATGCAGATGGCCTTCGTGGTCATTGGCGGCTATGTGGTAGCCAGCTCGCCGCCGGCGGTGAAGCTGATCGACAAGCTGGCGCGCATTCCCAGGAACGGCCGCTCGGCGGTGGCCTGGGTGGCGCTGATTTCCATGGTCGCCTCCCTGCTCAACTGGGGCCTGTCCCTGGTGTTCGGTGGCCTGCTGGTGCGGGCCCTGGCCCGGCGTACCGAACTGCGCATGGACTACCGCGCCGCCGGCGCTGCCGCCTACCTGGGCCTGGGCGCGGTCTGGGCCCTGGGGCTGTCGTCTTCGGCGGCGCAGTTGCAGGCCAACCCCGGCAGCCTGCCACCGTCGATCCTGGCCATCACCGGGGTCATTCCCTTCACCCAGACCATCTTTCTCTGGCAATCCGGCGTCCTGCTGCTGGCCCTGGTGGTGGTCTCGCTGATCGTCGCCTACGCCACGGCGCCCGGCCCCGGCAGCGCCCGGGATGCCCAGGCCTGCGGGGTCGACCCGAGCTTCAGCATGCCCAAGCCGCAACCCCGGACCCGCCCTGGCGAATGGCTGGAATACAGCCCGCTGCTGACCCTTCTCCTGGCGCTGCTGGCGGCCGGCTGGCTGTATCACGAGTTCGCCACCAAACCGGCGATCACCGCGATCTCCGGGCTCAACACCTACAACTTCCTGTTCCTGATGGCCGGCGCCCTGCTGCACTGGCGCCCGCGCAGTTTCCTCGATGCCGTGGCCCGGGCAGTACCCACCACCACCGGGGTGCTGATCCAGTTCCCGCTATACGGTTCGATCGCCGCGCTGATGACCGTGGTCAAGGGCGTGGATGGCCAGACCCTGGCCCACCACATCTCGACCTTCTTCGTGCAGATCGCTTCCCACGACACCTACGCGCTGCTGATGGGGCTGTACTCGGCGGTGCTGGGTTTCTTCATTCCTTCGGGCGGCGGCAAGTGGATCATCGAGGCGCCCTACGTGATGCAGGTGGCCAATGACCTGCAGTACCACCTGGGCTGGGCGGTACAGATCTACAACGCCGCCGAGGCCCTGCCGAACCTGATCAACCCCTTCTACATGCTGCCGCTGCTGGGGGTGCTGGGCTTGAAGGCCCGGGACCTGATCGGCTTCTCCTTTGTCCAGTTGCTGGTGCATGCGCCCCTGGTGCTGGTGCTGCTCTGGGCCCTGGGGACCACCCTGTCCTACCTGCCGCCGGTCATTCCCTGACAGAGCCACAGGCCCGCTGCACAGCGGGCCTGTGGATAACGGCCCGCCGGCCCAATCGCAGATTTATCCAGGGCCCAGACAGTCAGGCCGTGCCGCATTCCTGTAGCCTTTGCGTCATATTCGGTTGTTACCGTGCGACCGAAATACTTTGTAACGAATCCTCAGAGAGCCGAGCAAGGAGCCGACATGAGCGACGATACCGACCTGCGCGACACCCCCGAATCCGCCACCGACCAGCCTACCGATACCAGCCGCCGCCGCTTCCTAGGCGGCGTTGCGGTTCTGGGGGTCGGCGCCACCCTGAGCGCCTGCGGCCAGCCCGGCGAACCAGGAGGCAAACCGCCGGTGGAACGCCCCTTGTCCCCGGCCGAGCTGGACAAGGCGCTGCAGGAGCAGGTGAAGAACGTAGTGGTACTGTTCGCCGAGAACCGCAGCTTCAACAACCTGTTCGCCAACTTTCCCGGGGTGGAGAAACCGCTCTCGGCCCTCAAGCCCGAAGACTTCCAGCAGCGCGACCGCGACGGCAACCTGTTGCAGAAACTGCCGCCGATCTGGGGCGGCATTCTCCAGGTGGGCCCGCAGACCCTGGACGGCATCACCTACCCGGTGGAAACCCAGTTCCAGGAAAACCTGCCCAATGCCCCCTTCGCCCTCAAGGGGCCCAGCGGCGAGGACCTGCCCCTGGGCCTGGTGACCCGCGACCTGTGGCACGTGTTCTACCAGAACCAGATGCAGATCAACGGCGGCAAGAACGACAGCTTCGTGGCCTGGGCCGACTCCGGCGCCCTGACCATGGGCCACTACGCCCAGACCCGCTACTCCCTGCGCCTGTGGGACGTGGCTCGGGAGTTCGTGCTCTGCGACAACTTCTTCCAGGGGGCATTCGGTGGCTCGTTCCTCAACCACCAGTACCTGATCAGCGCCAAGGTACCGTTCTACCCCGATGCTGCCAACTCGGTGGCCAAGTCGCAGATCGCCACCCTGCAGGGCGAAGACCCCAAGGGCACCCGCCTCAAGCCCCTGGACAAGTCTCCGGCCAGTGCCATGGACGGCGCTCCGCAGTTCGGTCCCAGCGCCCTGACCCCGGACGGTTTCGCGGTCAATACCATGGCCCCGCCCTACTGGCCAACCTGGATCCGCGACCCGGAGCGCCCGGACTACGCCAAGCCGGACCTGCCCAGCGTACTGGTGCCTCAAACCCACGAACACATCGGCGACAAGCTGTCGAAGAAGAACGTCGACTGGGCCTGGTACGGCGGCGCCTGGCAGGCGACCCTGGAGCAGTTCAAGGATTCCGGCGGGATTCCCAAGATCCCCAACTTCCAGTACCACCACCAGCCCTTCAACTACTTCGTGCGCCAGGGCCCGGAAAACCCCGCCGAACGGGCCAAGCGCCTGCGCGACGGCGGCCTGGGCGATGAGTCGAGCACCAACAAGTTCTTCGCCGATGCCGAGGCCGGCAAGCTGCCGGCGGTGACCTTCTACAAGCCCCAGGGCAACCTCAACCTGCACGCCGGCTATGCCGACGTGGCCGCCGGCGACCGGCATATCGACCGGGCATTGAAAGTGCTGCGGGAAAGCCCGCAGTGGAAAAACATGGTGGTGATCGTCACCGTTGACGAAAACGGCGGCTGGTGGGACCACGTGGCACCGCCCCAGGGCGACCGCTGGGGCCCGGGCACGCGTATTCCGGCGCTGGTGGTATCGCCGTTCGCCCGCAAGGGCACGGTGGACCACACGGTCTACGACACCGCCTCGATCCTGCGGCTGATCACCCGAGTGTTCCAGCTGGAAACCCTGGACGGCATCAAGGAACGTGACCAGGCCATGATCGCCCGGGGCCAGAAGCCCATGGGCGACCTGACCAACGCCCTGCACTTCACGGCCTGACCCCGGCCGGGCTCGCAACGGGCCCACCTGCCACCGTAGAACCGAGACCCAAGCCCGGCTTCGGTTCTGCGGCACCGGCACAAATGATAGCCATATAGCATCACCCACTTTACCCATCCACCCGGCGGGTAATATCCTGCGCGCCACCTATTTGTTTCATCTGTTTTCCGATTGGAAAGGGAGTTCGTCGTCATGATCGTAGGTATCGACCTGGGGACCACCAACAGCCTGGTCGCGGTCTGGCGCGAAACCGCCAGCGAGCTGGTGCCCAATGCCCTGGGCGAACTGCTCACCCCCAGCGTGGTGGGCCTGGACGACGAAGGCCGGATCCTGGTGGGGCAAGCCGCCAGGGAGCGCCTGCACACGCACCCGCAGCTCACCACGGCGCTGTTCAAGCGCTACATGGGCAGCGCCACCGAAGTGCGCCTGGGGGAACGTACCTACCGCCCCGAAGAACTCTCGGCCCTGGTGCTCAAGAGCCTCAAGGAAGACGTTGAGCGGGCCTATGGCGAACCGGTGGAGGAAGCGGTGATCAGCGTGCCAGCCTACTTCAGCGATGCCCAGCGCAAGGCCACGCGGATTGCCGGCGAACTGGCCGGGCTCAAGGTGGAAAAACTGATCAACGAACCCACCGCCGCAGCCCTGGCCTACGGCCTGCACCAGCGTGACCGGGAAACCTCGTTCCTGGTCTTCGACCTCGGTGGCGGCACCTTCGACGTGTCGATCCTGGAGCTGTTCGACGGGGTCATGGAAGTCCGCGCCAGCGCCGGCGACAACTTCCTCGGCGGCGAGGACTTCGACAACCTGCTGCTGGAACACTTCCTCGAACAGCAGGCCCAGGCCGCGGGCTTTCCCGAACGCCAGAGCGTGCTCCAGGCACTGCGCCGGGAAGCCGAGCGCGTGCGCCGCGCCCTCGGCCAGGAGCCCAGTGCCGAATTCAGCCTGCGGGTCGATGGCCGGCAATGGACCCAGACCATCACTCAGGCGCAACTGGCCAGCCTCTATGCGCCGCTGCTGGAACGCCTGCGGGCGCCCATCGAACGCGCCCTGCGCGATGCACGGATCCGCGTCAGCGACCTGGATGAAATCCTCCTGGTGGGCGGCGCCACCCGCATGCCCCTGGTGCGCAAGCTGGCGGCCGGGCTGTTCGGGCGCTTTCCCTCCATCAGCCTCGATCCCGACCAGGTGGTGGCCCAGGGCGCGGCGGTCCAGGCGGCCCTCAAGGCACGCTCGGCGGCCCTGGAAGAAGTGGTGCTGACCGACGTCTGCTCCTACACCCTGGGGATCGAGACCTCCCAGCAATACGGCAACCAGATCGAGAGCGGGCACTACCTGCCGATCATCGAGCGCAACAGCGTGGTGCCGGTAAGCCGGGTCAAGACCGTGCAGACCTTGCATGACAACCAGGAGCAGGTGCTACTGAAGATCTTCCAGGGCGAAAGCCGCCTGGTACGCGACAACGTCGCCCTGGGCCAGCTGGAAATGCGCGTGCCCAAGCGCCCCGCCGGCGAAGTCTCGCTGGACGTGCGCTTCACCTACGACATCAACGGCCTTCTGGAAGCCCAGGTGAGCATCCCGCTGACCGGGGAAAGCCATTCCCTGGTGATCGAAAACAACCCCGGCGTGCTGACTCCGGAAGAAATCCAGGAGCGCCTCAAGGCCCTGGCGCAATTGAAGATTCACCCCCGCGACCAGCAGGTCAACACGCTGCTCAGCGCCCGACTGGAACGCCTGTATCAGGAGAGCCTGGGGGAGTTGCGCGAACAGATCGGCTATTGGGCCGGGCAATTCCAGCAAGTGCTGGAAACCCAGGACGAGCGCAAGATCCGCGAAGTGCGCAGCCAGCTCAGTGAACAGCTGCAACACCTGGAAAACGGCCACTGGCACTGAGGAGCGGCAACATGGATTGCTGGTCCCTGCTGGAGTTGCCCGAGGACGCCGACGAACGCAGTATCAAGCGCAGCTATGCCCGGCAGTTGAAGATCACCCGTCCGGACGAGGATGCCGAAGGCTTCCAGCGCCTGCGTGAAGCCTATGAGCGGGCGCTGCAACTGGCCCGCTGGCGGGAAGAGATCGCGGATGAAGTCGTGGTGATCCAGACCGCCTCCACTAAGGCACCGCCCCCGGACAACCTGCAGGCCTGGTCGGGCCTGATAGAGATGGACGCGGCCGCCCCGCGGCCAACGCCGAGGGGCCCTTCCCAGGCCCAGCAATGGGCCAGCCTGCTTGAAGACGTCCCCCTGTCCGTCGAACCGCTGGCGGACTGGGTCCCGCCCGCCCCGCAGGATCCCGCCCCCCTACCCGCTCCAGCCACTAGCGCATTGCCGCTGCTCAAGGGGCTGAGCGTCGAGAACCTGCCAGAGCGCTGGCAACAGGCTCGGCAGGAGGGTTGCGAGAACGATTTCCTGCAGCGCCTGCTGGTGGCGTGCTGCGCCCACCCCGAGCAATACGCCGCGATCATCGGCTGGGCCGCCGAGCATCTGGACTGGCTGACACCCTGGCAACAACCGCCCATGGAGGCCTGGCAAGAGGCATTCCTGGTCAAGACGCTATTGCAGGAATACCGCCGGACGCTGGAAGCGTTGCTGCAAGCCGGCCAGGAGCGGGCCTTCCTCGAACGTCTGACGAGCTACTGCGCACAACCCTGGCTGCGGATCTTCGATCATCGCCAGAACTGGCAGCATGAAATGCTGCAGTTGCTGCAGCAGCAAGCCTGGCAGGTACCCTTGTTCGATCGGGTATGCCAGTTGTTCGGCTGGGACGAAAGCCGTGGCAACACCCCTGAACCGGCGTGGCTCTGGCAGTCGCTGATCGAGCGCTGCCAGCAGGAGGCCTTCTATCAGAAGCTGCAGGCCAACGCTGGGGAACCCGGCGAAGCGACGCCGGACGTTGCCGCGGCTCGCCTGCTGCTGAACCCCATGCCCCGACGTCGCCAGGTCGCCCTGACCCGGCACTTCGAAGACGAACATTGGCAGGCCTGCATGGAGCTGTCGCAGACCCTGGCCTCGCGTTTCCCGGCGCTGCTGGAGCGGCTGCCTCGCAGCGATGTGTTTTTCTGGCAGAACCTGATGCCGCGTCCGCAGGGCGTGGACAGCTGGATCAGGTCAGGGGTCGCCATGGGGTTGGCCCTGAGCCTGTACTTCATGAACAAGCCTCAACACAGCAAAGAACTTGCAGTGATGATGGGGCTGTTCTGTGGGGGTGTCCTGGCGATTTTCGGGCTGATCCTGCTCAACACCTGGGCCCCTGCGATCGCCCGCCTGCTGGCCATCGACCTGTGGTTGAGCGAGCGCCTGGTGCCCAAGCGCCTGAATCCGCACCAGCACTGGCTGGTGCTGCGCCACGGGGTGCCGCAAGCGGTCATGCTGGGCCTGTTCGGCTATTGGCTGGGGGCCCTGGGGATACTGGCCTACCTGGGCTTTGTGCTGATCGGCCTGCTGCATTCGCGGCGCATCGGCCAGCCGGACCCGGATTTCTGTGCCCGCAGCCCCTGGCTGGGCGCCTTGCACTGGAATCACTTCAGCCCCTGGCAGCCGATCTATCTGGTCGTCATGATCGTGGTCATCCGGGTCTGTCAGCTCCATACCCCGGGGTTTCCCTGGACGCGCCTCATGCCTGGTTGAACCCTGCGCGGCCGGGGCAATGGATATTTTTTCACTCCCGGCTGTTTCTCCGCTCGGTGCTGTTTCAGTATGTCCTGCCCCCCCTTCGAAGGGGTTCACGCTGAAAAGGATCTGAGCATGTTCAAATTCGCAGGAATGACCCTGGCGCTGACCGCTGCTGCCCTGAGCGCGACGGCACAGGCCGATGTCGAAGTCGATCTGGGCAGCCCCCAGCGCGTCACCCAACTCTTCGCCTACCCCAACAACTGCAACGTGATCTGCTATCGCAACTGGACCCTGGAGGAGACGGTGGCTCACTACCTGACCCAGAGCGTGCAGCGTGACGGCTACAGCGCTGCAAAAGTCAGTGTCAAGACCACCGGCGACAAGGTCCTGGCCTCCATCAGCGGTGTGCCGGACGGCTACGACAAGCCCCTGAGTGCCCTGCTGGATGCCGGCGACCTGGCCTACAAGGGCGCCAGCCAGCTCAATGCCGATGGCAAATGGGCCTACAGCTGGTACCTGTTCCTGCCCCTGGGCATGGCCCTGGAAAACCGCAAGAGCGTCGAGCTGCTGCACTTCCCGCCGGACTATTCATTGACCCAGGCCCAGGACTATCTGGAGTCGGCCACCACCGACCGCTGGGCAACCCTGTTGACGGCCAACGGCATCGCCGCCGAGCAGACCCCGGCCTACCAGACCATCGTCGACATCGCGCCGATTGCCGCGCCATCGAGTGCCGGCAAGGACCTGGAGGGGGTCTACAGCTACTTCAACAGCTACCAGACCAGCATGGTCAAGCAGGTCAGCCAGAGTACCAGCGGCGCGGCCCTGCCGATGGTGGCCTTCGGCGCACCGGTGCGCAATTGGCTCAAGCAGCAGTACGGGGTCACGGTGAATGTGCTGGGCCTGGCACAGATCAGCCCCAGCGAGGGGGTCAAGGTGCCGGTGCTGGGCTCCAACCACCCGAGCTATATCTGGTACGCGGCAGACCCGGCGAACTACGACGATGACCAGGCCAAGGCCGATGCCGCGGGGTTGAAAGTGATGGGCCAGGACCTGAGCGCGGCCTGCTGGCAGGCCGGCATGGGCAGCAAGCCGGGGACGGACCCGAGCACCCTGCTCGGCAGTTGCACCCAGACCTGGCAGGTGACGCAGAAAGTGCAGACCTGCGAGCTGTTCTACACCTCGGTGCGCAAGCTGAGCGAGCAGCAAGCCGCGGCCAAATGCACCAGTGCACCGGTCAAGACCCAGCTCAACCAGCTCAAGGCCCCGGCACCGGCGCCAAGCACCGAGGTACCGCACCTCTGAGCCGGCCGCTAAACCTGTAGCCGCTGCCGCAGGCTGCGATCGACCCGCAGGGTCGCGGTGCTCTGACAGAGCCCGCAAGCCTGCGCCCTATCGCCGCCTGCGGCCAGCGACGATCAGACCGCGCCCACCGGACGCAGCCGATACTGCGGCGGCAACTGCTCGAAGCCGCTGATGGTGGCGTTCAGGCTCTTCCAGCGACCGTCCTTGATGCCGTAGATGCAACCGTGGATCGACAGGCTCTGCCCGCGATGCCAGGCGTTCTGCACGATGCTGGTATGGCCGACGTTGGCCACCTGCTGGATCACGTTCAGTTCGCACAGACGGTCGACCCGCTCTTCTTCCGTGGGCAACTGCCCCAGCGCTTCACGGTGCTCGTAGTACAGGTCGCGGATCGAACGCAGCCAGCCGTCGATCAGGCCCAGCTGGCGATCCTGCATAGAGGCGCGCACGCCGCCACAGCCGTAGTGGCCGGTAACCAGGATGTGCTTGACCTTGAGTACATCCACCGCGTACTGGATCACCGACAGGCAATTGAGGTCGGTGTGCAGTACCACGTTGGCCACGTTGCGGTGCACGAACAGATCGCCCGGCAGCATGCCGACGATCTCGTTGGCCGGCACCCGCGCGTCCGAACAGCCGATCCACAGGTATTCCGGGGTCTGCTGGCGAGCCAGTTTGGAGAAGAAGTCCGGATCTTCCTGCTTGATCGCTTCGGCCCAACGCTCGTTGTTATCAATCAGATCTTGTAGTTCGTTCATGCTGTGAAGCCTCAAGAATGATGCGCTGCTTTGACAGACGGCCGCCCGTCGAGGTCACGCCTATTGCTACAGATACCGGCCATCCCTTGCGGGGGAATCTTCAGGGGCGTGCAAGGGTCCACCCTTTATCCAGTCCCGAAGTATGAGTAATCGCCATGAACGAATCACGACGCCCCTACAACGCCCCCCAGCCCGAGCCCATCGACGACGATCAGGACCGCATGGGCTCCATGGAGGAGCTGCATTTCGATGACGACGAACCCGCCGCCCGCGCCAGCAACCGCGTCACGGACGACGGTGCAAGCGATGATGACCTGAGCCCGGAAACCCTGATCCGCGAAGACGGCGCCCGCTCCGCCCATGAGGCCGGTGCCGACAAACCGGCCGATTGGGACCTGAGTATTGTCGAAGAAGAGAACATTGGTGGCGGCAATGGCCTGGATGAAGCCGAACTGGCCCGCCGCGACCCGCTGGACGGCAAGCCCTGAGCCCTGCACCGCATTCAATGACGCGCTCTCCCGCAGGAGCCGGCTTGCCGGCGAAGAGGCCCTCAAGCCGTGCATCGCCCCGAATGGCGCCTTCGCTGGCAAGCCAGATCCTACAGCGGCCCGCGTGCGGTTAGAGGCTCAGTCGACCAGCGTACAGGCCATGACCAGGGCGTCTTCGCGACCGCCTACCGCCGGGTAGTAGTCGCGGCGGCGCCCCACTTCATTGAAGCCATAACGCTCGTATAACCGATAGGCGGTCTGGTTGCTGGAGCGCACTTCCAGGAAACACTCCCGGGCGTCCTTCTGGTAGGCGCGCTTCATCAGCTCTTCCAGCAACCGCAGGCCCAGGCCGCGGCCCTGGCTTTCCGGCTTGACGGTGATGTTCAGCAGATGCGCTTCGTCGATGATCACCTGGATCACCCCGTGGCCCACTTGCTGGCTGCCTTCGAACATCAGCCAGACCTCGTAGGACTTGAAGGCATCCATGAAAATGCCCCGGGTCCAGGGGTGGCTGAACGCCGCATATTCGATTTTCAGGATGCTATCCAGGTCCGCTTCGGTGGCCAGGCGGAAGGTCAACGCGTCACTCATTGGTCATTTTGCTCATCAGTGCTTTTCCAGCGCGTCATCAAGCGACGCATGGCTTGCCAGACATCAGCCTTACGCTGTGGCTCTTCCATCAATAGTTCCAGGCCAGGCAGGGCCCAGGCCGAACCCAGGCCTTCGACCTGGAGTTCGCGGTTGTAGGATTCGGCATTCGCCTCGCCGGCAAATCGCACCGCCGGCAGGCCGATCAGCCACAGACAGACACAGGGTTCCTGCTCGATCCGCACGCCGACAAAGGCCTGGACGAAATCCCGCGCAGCCTCGGGGCCCTGGTCCAGGTTGCCCCGGGTCAGCATCGGCCAGCGCACCGGCTCGGCGAGGATCTGCGGGCTGTCCGGCAGGCCGGCGGCGCGCAGCATGTCCTTGAGCAACAGGTAGGCCGGGTCGCGGCTCTGGAAGGCTTCGCCTGTGGGTAACTCCACCAGCAGCAGGCAACGGCCGGCCCGCAGCAACTGCAAGGCAAAACGCGGCGGCGGTACCACCGGGGCCTTGACCACCGGGGCCGGGGCCTCTTCGCCCTCGGTCGGCGCCTTGCTGGCTGGGCGCGCAGGGGCGGTGGAGGGGCGCGGCACCTCGATCTTCGGCCGTTCGACGTTCCTTGCCGCCGGCGCCGCAGGGGCCTTGGCCTCGACCACAGGGGCAGGCGGCGCCTCCACCTCCGGTTCCGGCAGGGCCAGCAACTCGGGGCGCGAAGGGGCGGCAAAGGGCAATTCGCTGCGCGGCAGCCAACTGACCACCTGCATGGCGGACAGATAAGCGCGACGACGGGACTCGATAAGCAAAGGTCGGCCACTTGTGGATAACTGAGGAGGGGGATTCTACCGTCCTTCGCCGAAGATCGCCCGCAGTTGATTGCGCACAAAAGCGACTGTCCGTCTCATACCTGGACCTGGGGGTGAATCGTCAGCCCCCTGATGCAGTACAATCGCCGCTTTTCATTGCCAACCAGCCGGCCATTCCGATGATCGAACCCAAGCGCGTCTTGCGCGCCCTCGCCGAACACTGGGCACTTCTGGAGCCGCTGTGCGAGCACTTCGACCAAGGCACCCTGAGTCTTGCCGAACTGCGTTCACAGCTGTCTGCCCAACAACTGGACAGCACGCCCCAGGACATCACCCACCTGCTGGACGTATGGATACGCCTGGACATCCTGGTCCCGGTGGCGAAAAGCCCGAACCGTTTCGAGCTCAATGCGCAGATCCACGACTTCCTCGCCTACCTGCGCCGTGAGCACCGCCTGGGCCTGTGCCTGGAGATCGAAGCCTACCTGCGCCACCTCGAGCGCCTGGCCGGTTACATCCAGGACGCCTTCGACGTGCGCGACGGCAACGACCTGGCCCGTCAGCTGCGGCTGCTGGACATGCGCGTGCGCGATGTCCTGAAGAAGCTCGCCAACGACGAACAGGCCCTGGTCGCGGTGGCCGAGCGCGCCAAGACCAGCGACCGGCAGATCCCCCTGCGCCAGCGCTATGCCGAGGTGCTGGCCACCTGGGACGAATACGTTGAACCGATGATCCAGCTGGTGAACGCCGACGGCGCCTTCGAACAGGGCGTGCGCAAGGTGGAGAACGTCCTGCTGCGCATGCTCACCGAACAGCAGCGCCTGGGCCACCTGGTGGACGACGACATGCTGTTGCGCACCCACGCGCGGATCCTGGAAATGCAGACCAGCGCCCAGTTGACCCTGCGCCATGCCCGGGAACTGCTGCTGCCGCTGCGTGAGGAGGCGCGCCGTCATAACGCCGTGACCCGCGGCGCGGCCCTGGCCCTGTCGGCCATCCGCCGCAAGGGCATCGACGCCGTGCCCCAGGCCGCCATGCCGATGTTCACCCGTCCGCAAAGCACCTTCCTCGGCAGCTCCGGCCAGGTGGAAGCCTATGTCTACGCCCTGGCCCGCTTCGAACCCAAGCCCGCGCGCTTCCCCAAGGCCCACAAGACCCACAAGGGCGTGGCCCCCAAGGCGCCGCGCACCGTCCGCGAGATGCTCGAGCGCTGCGAAGACGCCCTGCCGATGCCGGACCTGATGAGCTGGCTGCTGGACCAGGAGCCCGATGGCGCCACCGACGAACTGCTGTACTGGTTCTCGCGCCTGTCCCGGGAAAAACGCTTCAAGCGCGAGCGCCTCGAACGTCGCGATTACCACACCCAGGAGCACCAGGTCAGCCTGCGCTCCTTCGCCCTGCTCTCGGCCCGCGATGACGCCGCCGAGCATTCTGCGAGCAACGCCAATGCATCTTGATCTTTCCGAACTGTCCCAGCTGGCGCCGATCTTCCGCGAGCTGTTCAAGGGTTACCACGTCAGCCGCCGCGACCCGGAGCTGTACGCCCAACTGTCGAACTTCCAGGACCAGTACCGCACCCTGTTCAAGGCCCTGGGCTTCGAGCTGGTGTGCGATACCCGCGGCTTCTACTACTTCGTGCCGGACAACGCCGCCGCCCAGGTGAACAAGACCGCCCAGCGCCTGGCGCTGTTCACCTTCATCCTGGTGGAGCACCTGGCCGACCAGGGCCGCGACCCGATCGCCGTGCTCGACGGCGGCAGCCTGGGCCGCGACGAACTGCCGTCGCTGCTGGAAAAATACCGCGACCTGTTCATCCAGGCCGAAGTGCAGACCCAGGAAGAGCTGGAAGAGAAAATCATGCGCCGCATGACCCAGCTGGGTTTTGCCGCCGAGGAACCGGGGATCTATCGCTTCCTGCCGCCGATGCACCGCTTCCTCGATGTCTGCCTGTCGGTGCAGCAGGACCGCGACCTGGCCGCCAGCCTGCACAGCGTGCTGCCGTTGCCGACCCCGGTGCTGGTGGACAACGACAGCGACGAGAAACTGCTGCAGACCGATGACCCGCTGGACCTGAGCGAATTCGACGAGTCCGAAGAAAGTGAAGAAGACGCGCTGGCCCGAGCCATCGCCGAAGAACAGGAGCTCGACGCATGAGCAAGGAACGCTACGGCATCCGCCGCTTTGCCCTACTGAACACCGCCGGCTACAGCCTCGGCCTGTTCCCCCTGGAAGAGCCGCTGTCGGTCTACGGGGCCAACAACCTGGGCAAGTCGGCGTCGATCAACGCCCTGCAATTCCCGATTCTGGCGCGCATGTCGGACATGAGCTTCGGCAAGTACAGCCTGGAGCAATCCCGGCGCTTCTACTTCGCTTCCGACACCAGCTACATCCTGGTGGAGGTCTCGCTACCCCACGGCCCCCATGTGATCGGCGTGGTCGGGCGCGGCCCGGGCGGCGGTTTCGGCCACCAGTTCTTCGCCTACGCCGGCCAGCTGGACCTGGCGCATTACCAGAAGGACGACACCTGCCTGCGGCAGAAAGAGCTGTTCACCAACCTGGAGCGCCAGGGCCTCAAGGCCTATGAGCTCAAGCCCGATGAACTGCGGCGCCTGCTGGTGGGCGGCCACACCTCGATCCCCCTGGACCTGACCCTGATCCCGCTGCGCTCCACCAGCGAGCAGAGCCTGAAGACCTTCCGCGCGTTGTTCATCAACCTGCTGCACATGCGCGAAATCACCGCGGCCAAGCTCAAGCAGCTGTTCCTCGACGCCTTCGAGCACAGCCTGCGCTCCGGCAGCGTCGACTACATCGCCGCGTGCGACGAAGCTTTCCGCGACGTACGACGCATGGAGCAGGACTACAACTCCCTGGTGGCCGCCGGCCCCCTGGTGGAGGCCCTGGCCAACGGCGTGAAGCAGCGGGACATTCTGCGGGGCAAACTGCATCGCCTGTCACCGTTGCTGGACTCGCTGCTGGGCACCTGGTCGGACTACGCCGGCGCCCGCAAGGAAGAGCTGACCATCCAGGCCGAGCACTACCGCAACGAGCAGGACGCGCTGCAAAACGACCAACGCAGCAGCACCCAGGAAATGATGCGCCTGGAACGGGAAATCACCGGCACCCAGCGCTGGCTCGGCGAACTGTCGGTGCTCAAGCACCGCTTCGCCCTGGTGGATGACGTCAAGGTCCTGGAACAGCAACTGCTGGCGGCCAAGGATGCCCACGATGAACTGGCCGGCGCCCTGGCCCAGTCGCGGCAGTTCTCCGCCGAAGACCTGGAAGAGCGCCTGCGGGACCTGGAAAAACGTCTGAAGTCGGTCAAGCAGCAACTCGATCACGCTGACAACAACAGCTATGCCCGCCTGCGCGAGGAGTTCTCCCAGCAGGACGTGGAGCGCCTGATGCGCCTGTTCAACAGCGCGCTGTTCAGCCTGCCCCTGGGCGAGCACGGCATCGCCCTGGACGACAACGGCGAGTGGGTGAAGTCGGTGGAGCTGATCCTCGATGGCTTCAAGGGCGAGCGTTTCGAAGTGCCGGGGCTGTCCATCGACATCTCCCACATCGAGCCGCCAGCCCTGCAGGCCCTGGCTGACCGCGCCGCCCTGCGGGATCAGAAAGAGCGCCTGGAAAAAGAGCTCAAGCAGCTCAAGACCCAAGCTGCCGTGGCTGCAGACCGCGCCGCGAGCAAGACCCAGACCGAAGCCCTGTACCAGCAGGTACTGGATGCGCAGAAGGCCCTGGAAGACTTCCGCCGTGCCCAGACCCTGAGCGCCGAGGAAGGTGAGAAGCTGGAACAGCTGGCGCAGATGGAAGCGGCCCAGGACGAACTCAAGCGCTCCAGTGACGCCTTCACCGAACGCGTCCAGCAACTGTCGGCCAAGCTGCAACTGGTGGGCCGGCAGATTGCCGACATGGAAGCCAAGCAGCGCACCCTCGACGACGCCCTGCGTCGCCGTCAGTTGCTGCCGGCGGACCTGCCGTTCGGCACGCCGTTCATGGACCCGGTGGACGACTCCATGGACAACCTGCTGCCATTGCTCAACGACTACCAGGACAGCTGGCAGGGCTTGCAGCGGGTCGACGGGCAGATCGAGGCGCTGTATGCCCAGGTGCGCCTCAAGGGCGTGGCCAAGTTCGACAGTGAGGATGACGTAGAGCGGCGCCTGCAGCTGCTGATCAACGCCTATGCCCACCGCACCGACGAAGCCCTGACCCTGGGCAAGGCGCGCCGCGCCGCGGTCACCGATATCGCCCGGACCCTGCGCAATATCCGCAGCGACTACGACAGCCTGGAACACCAACTGGCGCTGTTCAACCGCGAGATCAACAAGCGCCAGGTGTCCAACCTGCAGAGCTTCCGCATCGTCCTGGCGCCGAACAAGGAAGCCCTCAAGCACATCGACCAGATCATCCACAGCGCCGGGCAATACGAAGAAGGCGAGACCCTGTCGGTGTTCGACCTGAGCCAGAGCGCCGAGCAGGACAACAAGAACGAAGAAGCCAAGGAGTACCTGGCGCGGCTGGTGGCGGCCAACCACAACCAGCTGGGCCTCAAGGACCTGTTCGAACTGGCGTTCGAGATCACCAAGGTCAACGGCCAGCCGGTCATCCACACCGACATCGATGGCGCGGCGTCCAACGGCACCACCATGACCATCAAGGCGCTGACCAACATGTACCTGTTGCTGCACTTGATGGACCGCGACCAGGCCGGGCGCATCCGCCTGCCTTACTACCTCGACGAGGCGGCGGACATCGACGAGCGCAACCAGGCGGCGCTGCTGGAAACCAGCCTGCAATTGGGCTTCGTGCCAATCCTGGCCAGTGTGAAGCCCCAGGTTTCGGCCCAGGTGGCCATCGACCTGGAAGGTGGCAGCGGACCGAACGGCATCTACATCGACGAGGCCGACTGGAAGTTCATCCGTCGTCACGATCAGGTCAAGGCCGTGCTGAACGCAGAGCCGGAAGCAGAAGCGGAGCTGGACGAAGTCTGATTTCGTAACGCTGCAACGAAAAAGGCCGCGCTCTTCCGAGCGCGGCCTTTTTTATGGGAAAGCTGCTGTAGGAGCTGGCTTGCCAGCGAAGGCGTCCTCTGGCGCGACGCAGGGCTGAGGGCCTCTTCGCCGGCAAGCCGGCTCCTACAAGAAGGTTATTTGCCCAGGGGGATCTTCGGTGCCCAGGTCAGCCATTCCTCTTCGAACTTGTCGAACAACGGGAAGGTCTGCTGAGGCCGCGCCGGGTTGCCCATGCGCTCGCCATCCGGCGTCGCGAAGGCAATCCCCCCCTGGATCAGGGTCTCCAGGGATTCGGTACGCACCGTCGCCCCTTTGAACAGGCCGAAGTCGACACCAAATCCACTGCTGTTCCAGAAGCGCGTACCACTGCGAACCAGCGGTGCGTACTTGGGTTCGATGAGGATGTGGATCAGTACCCGATCGGCCGTCTGGCCCAGCTCGTAACCGGTCACCTTGCCCACCGCCACTTCGCGGTAGGTTACCGGCACTCCGACTTTCAGCGAGCCACGCCGAGCAGCGCTCAACACCAGGCTCAGGCCGGCTTCCTGAACGCTGGCTTCCGGCGGTTGCGGCAAGGCGACAAAACTGGTCTGCACGCCCTGGCTCTTCGTCGCAGGCTGGACCTCGATGTATTGGCCGGTGACCAGGGTTTCCAGGTTCGAGGTCTTCATCAGGCCCAACTCCGGCTTGACCACCCAGAACTGGCTGCCGACCCGGGCGATGCGCTCGGGCACTTCAGTGATCCGCGCCTTGAGCATGACCGATTGCATGTCGGCGCTGAGGGTCACTTCTTCCAGCTTGCCCACGTCCAGGCCCTTGAAACGTACAGGCGTGCCGGCCCGCAAGCCGTCGGCGCGATCAACCTTGATGCTCACCAGGGTGCCGCGCTGCGCCGCCTCCTCCTGGTTGGCGAACAGGCGGAAACGTGGAATGCGCTTTTTCAGCGGCACGTTGGGCAGCGGGGTCTCGAAGGCGATGCCACCCGCCATCAGGCTTTGCAGCGACTCGCTCTTGATCTGGATACCACCGCTCAGGCCCCCGGTCAGGGTGATGCCACTGACGTTCCAGAAGCGCGTCGAACCGTTGACCAGGCCTTCATATTCCTTCTCGATGTGGACGCCGATCACCAGTTGCTTGCGGGTGTGGGAGAACTGGTAGCTCTGCACCGACCCGACCTTGACCTGTTTATAGAGAATCGGGCTGCCGATATCCAGGGACCCCAGGTTGTCGGTGAACAGCACCATGTGCAGGCCGGGGGCACGCAGGTCCAGCGGCGGGGCCTTGGCCCGGGCCTCGAACTCGCGCTGGGGCGCGGCGCCCTTGTCGCCGGGACGGATAGCGATGTAGTTACCCTTGACCAGGGCCTCAAGACCGGTGATGCCGGCCAGGGAGATCGAAGGCTTGACGGTCCAGAACTGGGTGCCCTGGACCAGGTAATCCTCGGCCAGGGGATCGAGAGTCAGCTCGGCGGTGGCGCTGCTCAGGTCGGAGTCGACCTTCAGGGCCTTCAGGCTACCCACCTGGATGCCCTTGTACATCACCGGGGTGCGCCCGGCCTGCAGGCCTTCGAAATCGGTGAGCTTGACCTTGACCCGGATCCCGGCCTGGGCGGCGTCGAAGTCCTCATACAGACGGAACGGCAGGCTTGGGTCGGTGGGCGGGCTGTCCTTGCGATTCTCCGGCGTGGCAAAGGCGATCCCCCCGGCGACGATGCTGGACAGGGACTCGCTGCGTACTTTTACCCCGGACAGGTTGGCGTCGATGCTGATGCCGCTGGCGTTCCAGAAACGTGTGTGTTTGCGCACCAGATTGGCATAGGTGGGCTCGATATAGACCTTGAGCTCTACCGTGTTCTGGTCTTCGGAGAGCAGGAAGCTCTTGATCTGGCCAACCTGGATCTGCTTGTAGAACACCGGGCTGCCACGGTTCAGCGACCCCAGGCGCTCGGCCTTGATGGTCAGGTGCAGGCCCGGTTTGGCATCAGATAAAGGAGGCTCTTCGGCCAGGGCCTTGAACTTGCGACTCGGCTCGCCATCCCCGGGGCTGACGGCGATGTAGTTACCCGAGACCAGGGTTTCCAGGCCGGTGATCCCGGCCAGGCTGACACTGGGTTTGACCAGCCAGAAGCGGGTGTTGGTCTTCAGGTACTGTTCGACGTCCTTGTTCATCTCGACCGTGGCAATCACTCCCTTGGAGTTGCCCTCATCGTCCAGAGCCAGGGTCTTGACCTTACCTACGGGCATGCCCTTGTAGACCACCTCAGTCTTGTTGGCCTGAATCCCCTCGCCGCTTTCAAAGCGCAACTGGATCTCGATACCGGTCTGGCTGTAGGCACGCCAGCCCAGCCAGCCGCCGATGATCAGGGCAATCAGGGGCAATACCCAGATAGCCGACCAGTTGGAGGCCGGGCGGGTTTTGGCGGTAGGCAAATCACTCATGGTCGTCGTCCGACTCCGTGTTATCCCAGATCAGTCGGGGATCGAAAGTTACTGCAGCCAGCATGGTCAGAATCACCACGCTGGCAAAGGCGACCGCACCGAGATTGGCCTCGATGCTGGCCAGCCGGCCAAAGTTGACCACCGCCACCAGGATGGCGATGACAAAGATATCCAGCATCGACCAGCGGCCGATGAACTCGATAAAGCGGTACATGATGATCCGCTGTCGGGCCGAGAGCGGCTGGTGACGTTGCACCGAAAACAACAACAGGGCAATGCCCACCAGCTTGAAGGTGGGCACCAGGATACTGGCGACGAACACCACCGCAGCGATGGGAAACATGCCGTGCTGCACCAGCTGGATGACCCCGGACATGATGGTGCTGGGGTCACCCTGGCCCAGGGAACTGACGGTCATGATCGGCAGCACGTTGGCCGGGATGTAGAGGATCGCGGCGGTGAGCAGCAACGCCCAGGTGCGCAGTATGCTATTGGGGCGGCGAGGATGAACCATGGCCCCGCAGCGAGTGCAGGTCTGCTCTTCGCTGTCAGTCTCCTGCCGATTCAACTCGTGGCATTCAGTACAGATCAGAATGCCTGCCTCAATCGCCCGCATGTATGTCCTCTCCCGATAACGCTTGCCAGATCTGGTGAGGCGACATCACCACCTCCAGCCAGACCTGCACCAACAACAGACTGATAAAACACACCAGGCCCAGGCCCACGGTAATGGATGCCATGTCGGCCAACTTGACGATGGCTACCAGCACGCCCATCAGGTAGACCTCGAGCATGCCCCAATCGCGCAGATGGTGATAAATGCGATAGAGCAGCAGGCCGTAACTGCGGCCGATGTCCCAACGAATACTCAGCAGGACTAAAAGCTGGCAAATCAACTTGAGCAGGGGAATGCCCATGCTGCACAGGAACACCACCACCGCCACGCCTTCCATACCGGTGTCGAACAGCCCCTGCACACCGCTCCAGACCGTGTCTTCGGAAGACTGTCCCAGTAGATTGAGCTGCATGATGGGTAGAAAGTTCGCCGGCACATAGAGCAACAAGGCCGCGATCACCAGGGCCAGGCTGCGTTCGACCACATTGTGCCGGTGCGCGTAGAGCTCATAGCCACAACGCGGGCACTGGGCTTTCTCACCGAGGGCGAGCTTGGGCTTGCGCATCAGCAAGTCGCATTCATGGCAGGCAACCAGGTCGTCCAGTGGTAATTCTGACAACCCGGGGGCGTCAACCGGATCTGGCATAGAAGGCTCTGGGAGTGGAGAAAGTAACGGTTATTCTAGTGTTCCAATCCGAAAATAACTGTGCAAATTTGTTTGCGAATAAGAGCAAATTTTCCACGCGCAAAAACAAAACCCCAACTGCATGCGCAGTTGGGGTTTCGGAATTTAATCTTGACGATGACCTACTCTCACATGGGGAAACCCCACACTACCATCGGCGATGCATCGTTTCACTTCTGAGTTC
>Ga0308159_1000526_pt1 | contig 84712 bp, 71 predicted proteins | sample PhyCR1_FD_201040 | JGI IMG/M metagenome (GOLD analysis project Ga0308159, IMG submission 201040) | Phyllosphere microbial communities from UC Gill Tract Community Farm, Albany, California, United States - DLSLC.R1 | ecosystem: Host-associated > Plants > Phyllosphere > Unclassified | place: USA...
CCCGCAGACCAGCATCCACGATACGCGCTGCCCCATGCGGTGCAGCACCGGCAGGTGCACGCCGTCGACGATCCAGGCCCAGAACACCTTGAGATTGTAGACCAGGAACGCCAGCGTGAAGGCGGTGACGGTCTTCTTGTCGATCCCGTCCTGCGCCAGGCGCGTGGTCAGCGTCGCGCCGATCATCGCATAAGGAAAGCCCGAGGACAGGCCGAGCATGAACGAGGCGAGCGACTCCCGCTCGAAATAGGGCTTGATCGAATCCCCGACGCTGCGACGCTCTGCGATGGTATCGGCGTCCACGCCGGTCTCCTCATTTGCGGTTGCCGCCAACTTAGCGGCGGCGATCCGTAAGGGAAGGCTGGATGAAGCGGCGATCAACAGGTATGGGCCACGCATGTCCAAACCTCCCAGCAAGCCTTCAGGCGGCAGATCAGGCGGCTCCGGCCGTGGTCGCGATTCCGGTTCCTCGTTCGGTGGAGCTCCGCGTGGCGGCTCTTCGCGGGGCGGTGCATCGCGTGATGGCGGCCCCCGCTACAACGCCGGAAGTGGCAGTGCACGTGGCCGCACCGGCCGCGATGACGGTCCTGACGCGCCCCGTGGCGATGCTCCGCGCGGCGGACGCGGGCGCCGTGAAGCCCCCCGTATCGGCAGCCGCGAGGACTTCCGCAATGAATTTCCGCGCCGTGGCTCCAGAGACGGTGGGCGTGACGGCGCCTCCCGCGATCCTGGTCCGCACGATGCCGCTGCCCGCGATGGCGCCCGTACCGGCGCCCCGCGTAGCGATCGTCCGCGTGAGGATACCCCGCGTGGCGGTTCCTACCGCAGTGGTCCGGGGCGCGACGGCGCGCCGCGTTCAGAGCGTGCGCAAGGCGGCGGATCGCGCGATGCGACCTATCGCAGCGGACCTGCACGTGATGGCGCCCGCTCCGATTCCCGCGACGGCGAACGCGGCTATCGTCCGCGCCGCGACGATCGCGCATTCGGCTCGGATCGCGGCCCACGCCCTGCCCGCCCGACCGGCCCCCGCCCCAACCTCAAGCCCGGCGCCGCCCCGCGCGCTGCCGCGCCGACGCCCAAGGACCCCTCGCTGCCCGCCCGCGAAGGCGAGCGCGTGGCCAAACTGCTCGCCCGCGCCGGCGTCGCCAGCCGCCGCGAGGTCGAGCGGCTGATCATCGAAGGCCGCGTCACGCTGGACGACGTAGTGATCGAAACGCCCTCGACCGTGCTCACCTCCCTGCGCGGCGTCGCGGTGGACGGCAATCCGATCGCGGAAGCCGAAGGCACCCGCCTGTTCCTGTTCCACAAGCCCTCTGGCCTCATCACCGCCGAGCGCGATCCCGCCGGTCGCCCGACGATTTACACCGCACTGCGCAACGCCCTGCCCGAAGGCACCGGCCGCGTGATGCCGATCGGCCGCCTCGATCTCAACACCGAGGGACTGCTGCTGCTGACCAACGATGGCGAGTTCAAGCGCCAGCTCGAACTGCCCGCCACCGGCGTGCCGCGCACGTACCGGGCGCGCACGTTCGGCGACATCACGCAGGAACAGCTCGAACAGCTGATGGAAGGCATTGAGGTCGATGGCGTGATCTACGGCAAGATCGACGCCAACATGGAGCGCCGCACCGGGCGTAACCAGTGGATCGAGATGACGCTGACCGAAGGCAAGAACCGCGAAGTGCGCCGCGTGCTCGAAGCGCTTGGCCTCCAGGTCAGCCGCCTGCTGCGCACCGCCTACGGCCCGTTCCGCCTCGGCGACATGCCCAAGGGCATGGCCGGTGAAGTCTCGCAGCGCGACCTCGAGAACTTCCGCAAGAGCCTGCCGAGCCAGAATCCCACGAGAACGCAGGCATGAGCGGAAACCTGCGGATTATCGCGGGCGAATGGCGCGGCCGCAAGCTGGCCGCGCCCGAGGGCGACACCACTCGCCCCACCGCCGACCGCACGCGCGAGACGCTGTTCTCGATGCTGGTCAGCCGCCTCGGCGATTTCGAGGGACTGAAAGTGGCGGACCTGTTCGCCGGCTCGGGCGCGCTGGGCCTGGAAGCCCTGTCGCGCGGGGCGGCGCACTGCCTGTTCGTCGATCAGGATGCAGGCGCGATCCGGGCGATTCGCAAGAACATCGCCAACCTGCAGGCGCAGCCGCGCAGCGACGTGCGCGCCTCCTCGGTGATGTCGCTGGGGACCGCAAAGGAGCCGCTCGACCTCGTGCTGCTCGACCCGCCTTACGATACCGGCGCGGGTCAGGTGGCGGTGGACAAGCTGGCGCGGCTCGGCTGGATCGGCGAAGGCACCTGGGTGAGCCTCGAAACCGGTAAGGGTGAAAGCGTGGCCATCAAGGGCTTCGAAGCCGACGCCACGCGTGATGTCGGCAAGGCCAGGCTGCACCTCCTGCGCCGTACATCTTGACATTTATAACCAAATAGGCTATATGCCCCAACATCCGAGCGGTGATGTACAAGCCGCTTTCGGTGTATCGGGTCGGCGTCGTGGGCCGGGATGCGGTTTCAGCCGTGATCACGCAAACCACGCGTCCATCGAAGACCCGGACTGTCCCTGAGCTACCGGAAACGCCGTCCATACTTCCTGCGACACACGGCAGGGCATGGGAGGGCCATCCCGGATAGCCTTCGGCCGATAACGCTGCGAACCCTAACGACGGCCACATGGGACTTTCCGATGAAATACAGGTCGAGCCGGGCTGCACCGTGAGTTACCCGGCCGCTCGCCAGAGCTTCACGGAACACAAAACCCCGCGTCCCTGCTTGGACGCTCCCGACGCCGACCCGATGTTCATCTCGGATGCGTTGATTTCCCCGGCGTAATGGCCCGCGCTCGCCAGCGGGCGTTTCCGCGTGCGCTAACTGCACGCACAACCCCGTCATCCCAGCGAAGGCTGGGACCGCTGGTCGTGTAAAGCCCAACCCTCAGCAGGGCGTCCTGACGATAATTGGCCGTAACAGGCCAGCGGTCCCAGCCTTCGCTGGGATGACGATGTTGGGGATCACGGGCTTTGTTTGCAAATTCCTCCCCGAGCTTGTCCCGGGAAGGAATTTACGCGTCCTACTTCCCGCCGCGATTGCGGCAGGCATCGGTCACCGTCTTGCTGCAGACCGGATAGGTCTTGTCCATCGCGGTCGCAGGCGGCGGGGTCAGTGCGCCCTTGTACGGGCCGCCCTGATAGGTCTCATCCGCCGGCATCGCCGGGCGCGCGGCCTGGTTCGCGGCTTGAGGATCGGGGACGCCTTCGGTCGGCACGCCCGGTCCCGGAGGGTTGGCCTGCCCCGGAGGCGTCGCAGGCGTCTCGCCCTTGAGCTGTTGCAGCACCGAATTCCAGGCCATCTGCCGCTGTTCGGGTGTCATCTTGTAGATCTGGCCGCGCTGGTCGGCCGTCAGCGCCCAATAGCCTTTTTGCTGATCCATGCTCAGCGTCCAGTAATAGACCTTGTAGTCGTTCGGCCAGCTTTCGTAGTCGGACTTCTGCGCCGGGGTCCAGCTGTCGTACGTGGCCTGCTGCTCGGGCGTGAGCGTCGGCGCGGCGCTGGAGGCGGCCGGAGGCTGCATGGCCGGAGCCGGAGCAGATGGCGGCGCGGCGGGCATTTCGGAAGTGGCGGGGGCGGCAGGGTCGCTCTGGGCATGGATGGCGGCGGGGACCACCAACAGGCTGAGGGCAGCAGAGCCGGCGAGCAGAACTTTACGCATTTCTCACTCTCCGTTTATGTCATCGTTGTGATCGAACGACGAAGCGCACCGGCAATTGTTCCTCCGCTGCGACGAACCGGGCTTGCACCGGGCCATGCCGTTCCCTAGTTGTTCACGGTGAACAATCTGCAAGCTCCCTCCTCTGATCCGCTGATCGACGGCCTCAACGATCCCCAGCGCGAGGCCGTGCTGACCACCGAAGGCCCGGTGCTGATGCTGGCGGGCGCGGGCACCGGCAAGACCGCCGCGCTGACGCGCCGCCTCGCCCATCTCGTGCATAGCCGCCTTGCCTGGCCGAGCGAGATCCTGTGCGTCACCTTCACCAACAAGGCCGCGCGCGAGATGCGCGAGCGGGTCGGCCACCTGATCGGCCCGGCGGTGGAGGGCATGCCCTGGCTCGGCACCTTCCACGCCGTCGCCGCCAAGATGCTGCGCCGCCATGCCGAACTGGTGGGCCTGCAGAGCAACTTCACGATCATAGACACCGACGACCAGCTGCGCCTGCTCAAGCAGCTGATTCAGGCCGAGGGGCTGGACGAAAAGCGCTGGCCCGCGCGCCAGCTGGCGGGCTGCATCGATCGCTGGAAGAACCGCGGTCTCAATCCGCAGGACCTCGACGCCGGAGAGAACGAAAGCTACGCCAACGGCAAGGGCCAGAAGTTCTACAAGCTCTATCAGGACCGGCTGAAGGCGGTGAACGCCTGCGATTTCGGCGACCTGCTGCTGCACATGCTGAACATCCTGCGCACCCACCGCGACGTGCTGGAGCAGTACCAGAACCGCTTCAAGTACGTCATGGTGGACGAATATCAGGACACCAACCAGGTCCAGTACTTGTGGCTGCGCCTGATCGCACAGGGCCGCCAGAACATCTGCGTGGTGGGCGACGACGACCAGTCGATCTACTCCTGGCGCGGCGCCGAAGTGGCCAACATCCTGCGCTTCGAGAAGGACTTCCCCGGCGCCAAGGTCATCAAGCTGGAGCAGAACTACCGCTCCACGCCGCAGATCCTTGCCGCCGCCTCCGGCCTGATCGACGAGAACACCCAGCGCCTTGGCAAGACCCTGTGGACCGAGCGGCACGCGGGCGACAAGGTGCAGGTCGTCGGCGTCTGGGACGGGCCGGAGGAAGCCCGCCGCGTCGGTGACGAGATCGAGCGGCTGGAGCGTCAGGGCGCCCCGCTCGACCAGATCGCCATCCTCGTGCGCGCGCAGTACCAGACGCGCGAATTCGAGGACCGATTCATCTCCATCGGCATGAAGTATCGCATCGTCGGCGGCTTCCGCTTCTACGAACGCGCGGAGATCCGCGACGCGCTGGCATACTTGCGCGTGATCGCCCAGCCCGCCGACGACCTCGCGTTCGAGCGCATCTACAACGCCCCCAAGCGCGGCCTCGGCGCCAAGGCGCTGGAGGCGCTGCACCGGCTGGCGCGAAATCGCGGCATCCCGCTGTCGAACGCCGCGATCGAGATCGCCGACACCGACGAACTTCCCGCCCGCGCGCGCAACACCTTCCTCGCCCTGATGCGCGACTTCGCGCGCTGGCGCGACTTGTCCGCCACCGAAGGCCCCGCTGACCTGCTGCGCACCGTGCTCGACGAATGCGGCTACACCGATGCGCTGCAGGCGGAGAAGACCGCCGAGGCCAACGGGCGGCTTGAGAACCTCGTCGAACTGGCGCGCGCGATGGAGGAATACGACAGCCTCGGCGACTTCCTCGAACACGTCAGCCTCGTCATGGACAACGAGAACGCGGCCGAGGAGGAGAAGGTCACGATCATGACCATGCACGGCGCCAAGGGGCTGGAATTCGACAACGTGTTCCTGCCCGGCTGGGAGGAAGGCGTGTTCCCTTCCCAACGCTCGCTCGACGAAGGCGGTCTCGCCAGCCTGGAGGAGGAGCGCCGCCTCGCCTACGTCGCGATCACGCGGGCGAAGAAGAAGTGCACGATCCTGCATGCGGCGAACCGGCGCATCTATGGCCAGTGGACCAGCTCGATCCCCTCGCGCTTCATCGCCGAACTGCCCGAGGAGCATGTCGACTCCGAGACGACGCTGTCGGGCGGTGCCTCGCTGTGGCGGGCGCAGTGGTCGGAGCACGCCGATCCCTTCGCCGACGTGGCGCGGATGCAACCCTCGCGGATCGTCACACGCGGCCCCGGCTGGCAGCGCGCTGCCGCCAAGGAATACGACGCCAGCCCCAAGCGCGTGGTCGAAAGCACCCGCTCCGCCGCCAGCTTCGCCGCCAAGCCGCGCTCCGACATCGCCGTGGGCGCGCGCGTCTTCCACGAGAAGTTCGGCTATGGCGCAGTGGTTGCGCAGGAAGGCAACAAGCTGGAGATCGAGTTCGAGCAGGCGGGCAACAAGCGCGTGCTCGACAGCTTCGTGAAGCCGGCGTGACGGATTCGTCGTCCCGGACTTGATCCGGGACCGCTGGCTGTCTTTAGGTGCGAGCTATCGGAGGGGGCTTCGACAAGCTCAGCCTGAGCGGAATTTAAAGACCTGATCTCGATACCGCTCAGGCTGGGCTTGTCGAAGCCCCCTCGCCCTCTCGATCGCCTCCAATTACCGCGCCCGCGATTACCGTCGCGCGGGTGGTGATTGCCTCCCGCTCCTCACGCTATACACTGGTTCAATACGAACGAGAGTAACAGCGAGAGGTATTGGGAAGTGCTCAAATCAGCAGACGGCGGCCTGCGGCCGGTGCCGTTCCCGATCGACGATCCCGAACGCATCCCGGTCAAGCGCTACTACGACCCCGAATTCTACCAGGCCGAGCTGGACCACTTGTGGCCCAACGTCTGGCAGATGGCCTGCCGCGAGGAGCAGATTCCCGAGGTCGGCGACTGGATCGAGTACGAGAACGTCGGCAGATCGGTCATCGTCGTGCGTACGGCCGGCGGCGTGAAGGCCTTCAACAATGCGTGCCGCCACCGCGGCGTGCCCTTCGCGGGCGGATCGCCACTGGGCTCCTCGCACGCGACGGCGCATGGCAACTGCGCGAAATCGGGCTTCGTCTGTCCCTTCCACGGCTGGCGCTGGAACATGGATGGCGAGAACACCATGGTCTACGGCAAGCACCTGTTCTCCGAGCGCCAGCTGGACGAGGACGACATCAACCTCATCCCCTGCCGCGCCGAAGTCTTCGGCGGCTGCGTATGGATCAACCATGATGACGACGCGCCCTCCGTTCGCGAGAGCATCGGCCCGGTGGCGGAGCGGCTGGAGGCGCACAACCTCCACAAGCTGCGCGCGGAGTGGTGCTACGGCACCGTGCTCCCGGCGAACTGGAAGATCGCGATGGAAGCCTTCATGGAAGGCTACCACGTCATGCAGACGCACCCGCAGTTGCAGCACGCGGTGCCGACCATGTACGATTCGATGTACGCGATGGCCGACAATCCCAGCCGCGCCCCGATGCTGGCCGACCCCGCGCTGACCATCGAAGAGAACATCGCCGCGCAGATCAAGAACATGGAACTGCTCAGCGAAGGCATGGCCGGCATGCTCCACGAGAAGGAAGTGGAGATCGCCAAATCGCTGCAGCACGCGACGCAAGGGCTGCCCGAGGACAAGAGCCAGGCCATGATGATGTGGCTGGGCATGGTCATGCACCAGGTCTCGGCCCAGTTGAAGGAACGCGGCGAACCGATTCCCGACCTCATCGCAGTGTCGCAGTCGGACCCGATCAACGCCGTCGAGTTCCTGTTCCCGAACTATTTCCTGCTGCCTTACTTCAGCTCGATGTCGGCCTACCGCATTCGCCCGCTGGGGCCGGAAAGCTGTTTCTTCGAACTGTGGTCGCTGACCTTCTTCCCCGAAGGACAGGAGCCCGAGCCGGTGATGGAGCCCATTGTGCTGCCTTACAACAGCCAGGACTTCCCGCCGATCCCCCGACAGGACTACTCGAACATCCCGATCCAGCAGAAGGGCCTGCACGCTTCCGGCTTCGAGTTCATGCGCCTTTCCAGCAAAGTAGAGGGGCTGATCAGCAACTACCAGCGCATCATCGACGGCTACCTCGCCGGCGTGCCGGGCGAGAAGCTGGCGGCGGCGAACAACAAGCTGGGCGGCAACTTCGACGGGAAGATCGAGGACCTGGGGTTCTGATACCAGAGCTGAAAAGTAAGCGATCAGCCCCTTCTCCTCGTCATTGCGAGCGCAACGAAGAAATCCGGGGTGGTGCCAAACTGCCCTGGATTGCTTCGCTGTGCTCGCAATGACGAAATGGTGGGAACGCAAAAAGGCCCCGCAGGCGGAACCTGCGGGGCCTTTTTCATGTCACGATGCGCGAAAGATGGTGAGCCCGACAGGATTCGAACCTGTGACCCGCTGATTAAAAGTCAGCTGCTCTACCTACTGAGCTACGGGCCCCCACTGAAGCGTACCGTGACGGTCGGGGTCACCTAGGGGCCATGCGCGGCTTGGTCAAGCGGGCACGCAACTGTCCGATGCTGAAGCCCGTCAAGGGATCGCGCCAGCGACCTGCGATCTTCGCCGCCGGGTCGAGCACGAAGCGCCGCTCGCGAAAGGCCGGATGGGGAATCACGAGGTCGTCGGCGCCGTACGCACCGCCGTTCCACAGCACGATGTCGAGGTCGAGCACCCGCGCGCCCCAGGGCTTGCCCATGCGGCGGCGGCCGAACTTGTGCTCGATCTTCTGCAGCTTGTGGAGAACTTTGTCCGGCTCGCGCTTGGAGCGCACCAGCGCCACGGCATTGGCATAGCGGCGGCGCGAGGGGCCGAGCGGCGCACTCTCGATCACCGGAGAGGCCGCGAGCAGTTCCAGCTTGCCATGGTCGAGCGCCTTCAGCGCGGCGCCCAGCACCTTGCGCGGGCACCCGTGGCGGTGGTGGCGCATGTTGGACCCCAGCGCCACAAGATAGCGATGCTTGCCCATTGACGCCCCCCTCTTCGATCAGATGTGCGGCGCTCAGATATCCTGGGCAACGCGCGTATAAAGCTGCGGCCGCCGGTCGCGGAAGAAGCCCATGCCCGCACGATGCGTCGCCGCGCGGTCGAGGTCCAGCGTTGAAACGAGGACGCCGGTTTCCTCGCGCCCGAATTCGGCGATGAAGTCGCCCCATTCGTCGGTGATGAACGAATGGCCGTAGAACGTCTGCGCGCTGCCGCATTCGGTTTCCGCGCCGATACGGTTGGCGGCGATTACCGGCATGCAGTTGGACACCGCATGCCCCACCATCGCCCGGCGCCACATGCGGCTGGTGTCGAGCGTGGCGTCGTAGGGCTCCGAACCAATCGCGGTGGGATAGAACAGCAGTTCCGCCCCCATCAGCGCCATGACGCGCGCGCATTCGGGATACCACTGGTCCCAGCACACACCCACGCCGATGCGGGTTCCGAACAGGTCCCAGACCTTGAAACCGTCGTTGCCAGGGCGGAAGTAGTACTTCTCCTCGTAGCCCGGACCGTCGGGAATGTGGCTCTTGCGGTACGTGCCAATGATCTCGCCGTCGGCGCCGATCATGGCGAGGGTGTTGTAATAGTGATGCCCATCACGCTCGAAGAAGCTGGTCGGGATCGCGACCTTCAGCTTCGCCGCCAGCGCCTTCATGGCGATGACCGAGGGATGCTCCAGCGTCGGGCGGGCGAGCGCGAACAGCGCCTCGTCCTCGGTCTTGCAGAAATAGGGGCCGGAGAACAGTTCAGGCGGCAGCACGACCTGCGCGCCCTTCCCGGCCGCTTCCTCCACCAATGCGGAGACGGCGGCGATGTTCTCGGCCTCGTCGGCGGAACCGAGGGCGAGCTGCAGGGCGGCGACAGTCAGCTGACGGGAGGGGATCTGGCGGGTCATGCGGCCCCAGTTATGGACTGGGCCGCATGAAGTCCAGAGTTGGCCGTATCAGTCACGCTTGCGAAACAGCAGGGTCATGCGGTCGCTCTCGCCGATGGCCTGGTACTTCGCCTTGTCCTGCTCCTTGAGCGCATAAGTCGGCGGCAGCGTCCAGACGCCGTCGGGCCAGTTCGCGGTATCCTTGGGGTTGGCGCTGATCTCCGACTTGCCGACGAGGTCGAAGCCGTTCACTTCCATGAAGCGGATCACGTCCGCCTCGCGCAGGTAACCCTTCGAACCGTCCGTGTAGGAATAAGGCGCGTCGGCCTTGGCGCGGTGCTGCTCGATGCCGACGAGACCGCCGGGCTTGAGCAACCCGCGCAGCGCCTTGATCTCGCTGTCGGCGATGTTCCAGTTGAACAGGTTGTGCATCATGCGCGGGATGACGATGACGTCGAAGGTGCCCTTCTCGGCTTCCGGCACCGCGTCGAGGGTATAGGCGGCGAACTTGTCCGCCGACATGCCGGTGAACTTGGCGACATCGGCAGGGTACTGGGCGGCGGCCTTGCGAATGCCGTCCTGCCTGTCCGCCTTGAACGCGCCGCTGGTGGGGTCGAAGTAGAGGCCCACCAGATGCCCCTGCTGGCCGAGGTACAGGCCGAGGAAGCGCGAGTACCATTCCCCCCCTGGCGCATATTCGCCGACCTTCATCTGCGGGCCGACGCGGAAGAACGACAGCGTCTCGACCGGATGGCGCGCGGCGTCGCGGGCACGGTCGTCCTTGCGCAGCGGGCTGGCAGCGGCGAGTTCGAGCAACGCCTCGCAGCCCTTGCAGGCTTCGACCGGGGCTTTCTTCTCGGCAGCCTGGACGGAGAGCGGAGCGGCGACGAGGCCGAGAAGCGAGGACAGGGTCAGCAGGGCGCGGCGCATCGGGTTCTCTCCACGTGGATTTGAAGCGGCGCCGAGACTAGCCGACAACAGGCCAATGACAAGCGGACACCGCGTACCTATCTAGCGCCCAATCCTTTCGACTTGAGGACATGTGACGAAGATGGAAACGGCAATCGTAGCTGGCGGGTGCTTCTGGTGCACCGAAGCGGTATTCCGCGACGTTGTGGGCGTAAGCACCGTGGAAAGCGGCTATATCGGCGGCGCGGTGGAGAACCCCACCTACAAGGCAGTCTGCTCGGGCGAGACCGGGCATGCGGAGGCGATCAAGGTCACGTACGACCCTGCGGTGATCTCCTATGCCGAAATGCTCGACGTGTTCCTCGGCACGCACGATCCGACGCAGCTGAACCGCCAGGGCAACGACATCGGCACGCAGTACCGCTCGGCGATCTTCCCGCTGGACGATGCGCAGGCCGCAGAGGCTCCTGCCGCGATCGCCCGCTGGGACGCGGAGCATTCGGGCGAGAAGGCGGTCACCACGATCGAAGGCCCTGCCCCCTGGTATCCGGCCGAGGATTACCACCAGGAGTACTGGGACGGCGAAGGCCAGCGCAATCCGTACTGCCTCGCAGTGATCCCGCCCAAACTGATGAAGCTGCGCAAGAGCTTCCAGAACAAGGTGAAGGCCTGAACTGAGGCCCACCCCCGGCCCCTCCCGCAAGCGGGAGGGGAGAATGAAGCGCCGGCCTGCTCCCCTCCCGCTTGCGGGAGGGGTTGGGGGTGGGCCTCTGGCTTGGGGGTGGACCTCACAAATAAACAACCAGACGCAAATTCTTCAAATTTGGTAAATTCGCGAGTAATCGCCCTCCCCTGTTCCACCGAGGGACAGTGCAAAACCCGTGCTTTCCAAAACCCCAAGTAAATATACTGGTCCCGGTCGTCACTCACGCCATTTCGGGACACACGCCGTGGCTTCCATCCGTACCGTTTCGCTTTCGCTGGCCGCCATGGCTGCCGCCCTTTCAGCCACCCCGCTCCTCGCCGATTCCGGCATGATCGCAGGGATAGACGTCCTGAAGACCTGGAACCTCGTGGTGCTGGGCGATCTCACCTCGTCCTCGGAAGTCGAGGGGCGCACGTTCGTCGGCGGCGACCTCAACGGCAATTCGTCGAACTACCAGATCCAGGCCATTCCGGCGTCGAGCACCGGCACCCCCGGCCTCACGGTCGTGGGCGACGTCAACGGCGGCGCGAAGAACCTCAACAACGGTTCGGGCGCGGTGGTCGGCGGCAACGTCAACAGCGGCCTCAACCTCAACGGCGCGGCACAAACGGTGCTGGTGGGCGGTTCGATCAGCAACACCAACGTCAATAACAACACCGTGACCTCGGGCCTCGCCTCGGGTGATCCGTCGTTCAGCCAGAACCTGACGCAGCAGGCGAGCCTCATCGAGACCTCGATGACCGGCCTCAGCCACGACATGAGCACGCAAACGGCGAACAGCCAGCTGTCGATCAGCGGCAATCGCGGGACTTTCGATGCGCAGCCCGGTGCGAACGGCGTCGCGGTGTTCAACATCTCGGCCGCCGACCTCGACAAGATCGGCGAGATCCAGTTCAACCTCAACGGCGCGGACACCGCCATCGTCAACGTCTCGGGCGGGTCGATCACGCTCAACGACAACTTCCTGGGCGGCACCCAGAACCTCGGCGAACACGTGGTCTGGAACTTCTACGAAGCCAAGGACCTGTCGCTGACCACGGCATGGGGCGGCTCGGTGCTGGCACCCGGAGCGGCCGCGACGACCGGAAACTACATCCAGGGCTCGGCTGTGTTCGGCAGCCTCGTGCAGAACGGCGAGATGCATGTGGGCACCTACACCGGCAACTACACGCCGACGCCGAGCGACCCCGGCACGCCGACCGAGGGATCGTCGTCGTCCTCGTCCTCGGGCGGCACCGAAGTGCCCGAGCCGGGCATGCTGGGCATGCTCGCCGCAGCGGTGGGCGGACTCATGTACTGGCGGCGCCGCCGCGCCAGCGCTGCCTGAGGCCACGACGGGGCGCTACATTTGATCTTGTCTGGATAAATCAATGGTCGTCATCCCTGCGAAGGCGGGGACCCACCTGATGCCGAATGAACAGGCACCGTCAGGAGATGGGTTCCCGCCTTCGCGGGAATGACGGCGATCAAACAAGCAGGACCAACATCCAAAAGAAAAAGGCAGGGTTTCCCCTGCCTTTTTCTTTGCCCGGAAGCCGCGCCTCAGTTCAGCGCGGAAACACCCAGGAAGTTCGGCACCGGACCGTTCCAGCTGCCGTCGTCGTGCGTCTCGACGGGGTCGCGGCGACGGCTGCGGCGCGGTTCTTCCGCCTTCGGCTCGCGGCGCGGAGCGCGCTCGGCACGGGGCTCCGGGCGAGCTTCCCGCTTCGGCTTCTCCTCGCGCACGGGCTTGGCTTCGCGCGCAGGCTTCGCCTCGCGAGCGGGCCTTGCGGCGCGGGCGGGCTTCGCCTCGACGGCCTCGCTCTCGACTTCACCGTCCAGCTGGAACAGCGGGATCGGACCGCCCGTCAGCTTCTCGACATTGCCGATCGCCTCGGCATCCTCGGGAGCGACGAACGTGAAGGCCCGGCCGGTCGCGCCGCCACGACCGGTGCGGCCGATGCGGTGGACATAGTCGTCCGGGTGCCAGGGCGTGTCGAAGTTGAAGACGTGGCTCACGCCCTTCACGTCGAGACCGCGCGCGGCGACGTCTGACGCGCACAGGATGCTGACCTCACCCGCCTTGAAACGCTCCAGCTCCGCGTTGCGCGCGGGCTGGTCCATATCGCCGTGAATCTCGCCGGCGGAGAAGCCGTGCTGCTTCAGGCTCTTGGCCAGTTCGCGCACGGTGGTCTTGCGGTTGGCGAAGACGATCGCGGACGTGACGTTGTCCGACCGCAGGATCTGGCGCAGGGCCTCGCGCTTCTTGCGCGCGGGCACCATGACCTTGTGCTGGACGATGTTGAGGTTGGTCGAGGCGGGACGTGCCACTTCGACGTACTTGGGGTTCGTCAGAAAACGGTCGGCCAGCTTCTTGATGACCGGCGGCATCGTCGCCGAGAACAGCAGCGTCTGGCGGTTGGCCGGCAGCTTCGAACAGATCGTCTCGATGTCCGGAATGAAGCCCATGTCGAGCATGCGGTCGGCCTCGTCGATGACGAGCAGCTCGCAGCCGGTGAGCATGATCTTGCCGCGCTCAAACAGGTCCATCAGGCGGCCCGGCGTGGCGATGAGCACATCGACACCGGCGGACAGCGCCTTGAGCTGGTCGCCCATCTGCACGCCGCCGATCAGCAGCGCCATCTTCAGGTCGTGGTTCTTGCCGTACTTCTCGAAGTTCTCGGCCACCTGCGCGGCGAGTTCGCGCGTCGGTTCGAGGATCAGCGAGCGCGGCATCAGCGCGCGGCGGCGACCATGGCCGAGGATGTCGATCATCGGCAGCACGAAGGCAGCGGTCTTGCCGGTGCCGGTCTGGGCGATGCCGATCAGATCCTTCATCATCAGGACCGGGGGGATCGTCTGTGCTTGGATCGGAGTCGGCTCGGTATAGCCCGCAGCCTCCACCGCTTGCAGCAATTCGTCAGACAGGCCGAGATCGGCAAAGCTCATAGGCGTTTGGTTTTTCCGGAAAAATTTCAAGTAAAGCTGCGGAACGAAGCCGGGGCGGGCCAATGCGCCGCCCGCGACACATGCCGCCCGACAGCGGGCCATTTGCGGAAAAAGGCGGGAAAGTCAAGGAAATCCGCTAGGGAGCGCCAGTTCTTCCGATACGGACCGAATGCCCGTTAGCGATCCTGCTCCACCAACTGCCTTATGCGGGTCAAGGTGCAGCTCATTCCGCTGCGCGACAGCAGCGTGTCGCGATCCACGCAGACCCGCCCGTCCTCGTTACGCTCGATCAGGAAGCCGGAGTAGAAATCGCGCGCACGGCAGGACCGGGCGAGTTCGGCGCTGACCACCCGGCGGTCGCGCATGAACAGCAGCAACCGGTTGCCGCGATCGGGGCGCACGCTGACGATGCCGGAAGCGGGCAGGCAATTGCCCATCTTGCGCTCGGCGAACTCCACCCCGCCATCGGTCGGCATGCCGAAGAACATGTCTGGCATCGGCACCGACGCGCGCGGCGGCGAGATTCGGATCGTCATGCGCTGCTCGATGCGGACCTGCCAGGCATCCTGCGGGGCGACCTCGGGCAGCAGGCTGATCGCGAACGGCGCATCGGCGGCCAGCACACCGGCTTCGATCGGGGGCCAGAGCGAAACCTCGGCAGGCTCCACGCCCGCATCTTCCGCGCGCGGCACGCCGTCGCCGCCCCCTGCCGCCGGGAGCAGCAGGAGGAACGGATACAGCAGTGCGGAGGCAAAACTCATGTCGTCTTTCGTATCCCCGGAATCGACGCCGCATAGCGATGCCGACATGTCCGCCTTACGGCAAGAGCTTGAACCGACGCTTAACTTGTCCGCCACCGAGCGCCCGAACCGCCTTCGCAATTATCGCGCGTCGGTGATGAAACCCCATGCAGCATGTGCCATATCGCCAGGATGAACGACACCGCACCCGCCGGCTTTCTGAAGGAAGCCGCCGCCCTGCTCGGCCCGCGCGGCCTGACGACCGATCCTGAACTCGTGGCGCCCTGGCTTACCGACTGGCGCGGACGCTTTACCGGCCGGGCCTGCGCCCTCGCCTCTCCCGCCAATGTCGAGGAAGTGTCCGCTCTGGTACGCCTCTGCGCCGAACATGGCGTGCCGATCGTGCCCCAGGGCGGCAATTCCGGCATGTCCGGCGGCGCCACCCCCGACGAGAGTGGGACCGCGCTGCTGCTCTCGCTGCGCCGCATGAACGCGATTCGCGAGATCGACACCGAATCGGGCCGGGCGACATGCGAGGCGGGCGTGATTCTCCAGACGCTCCACGAAAGCGCCGAGGCGCAGGATCTGCGCTTTCCGTTGACGCTGGGCGGCAAGGGCTCGGCGACGGTGGGCGGACTGATCTCCACCAACGCGGGCGGCTCGCAAGTGCTGCGCCACGGATCGATGCGCGCCCTGGTGCTGGGGCTGGAGGCGGTGCTCGCCGACGGACAGGTCTTTTCCCAGCTCACCCCGCTCAAGAAGGACAACCGGGGCTTCGACCTCAAGCAGTTGCTGATCGGATCGGAAGGCACGCTCGGCATCGTCACCGCCGCGACCCTGCGCCTGTTGCCCGCCGTTGCCGAGCGGGTGGTGATCTGGGCGGGGGTCTCCTCCCTGCCCGCTGCCCGCACGCTGCTGCTTCACTGCGACGCGATGGAGGGCGAGGCGCTCGAAGGCTTCGAGGTCATGCCGCAGGCCAGCATCGACGCCGTCGTCGAACACCTCCCCACCGCCCGCCCCCCGCTGGAAGGGCGCCATGCGTGGCACGTGCTGATCGAGGTTGTCGCCGACCGGGCGCAGGCAGACACCCTGCGCGACCGCTGCGAGGCGATGATGGCCGAAGCCTTCGAGAAGGATCTTGTCGAAGACGCCGCCCTATCCGCCAGCGAATCGCAGGCCGAGGCGTTCTGGCTCATCCGCGAGACCGTCCCCCCCGCCGAGCGCGCACGCGGCCCGGCGGTCCAGCACGACATCTCGGTGCCGGTGGAGGCGATGCCCGCCTTCGTGGAGACGACCGCGCCGATGCTGGAAGCCGAGTTCCCCGGCACCGAGGCGATCGCCTTCGGCCACCTCGGCGACGGCAACGTGCACTACCACGTCATCGCCCCGGGAGCCGCCGACGCCCGCGCCTGGAACGCGACCGAGGGCAAGGCGATCAGCCGCAGGGTCCACGATCTCGTGACGCAATGGGGCGGCTCGATCTCGGCCGAGCACGGGATCGGGCAGCTCAAGCGCGACGAACTGGCCCGGCTGGGCGATCCGGCGGCGCTGTCGATGCTGCGCGCGGTCAAGCAGGCGCTCGACCCCCGGGGGCTACTCAACCCCGGCAAGCTCGTCTGACGCGGCAACGAAACATCCTGCACCGAATCGCCGGATATGGGGAGGTCTCGCGCTTGCGCGGCCGCCCCGCAGCCTTTAAAGCCACGCCCTTCCAAAGACTGACCACCCCTCGCGGAGAGTACCCATGGCCAGCGTGCCTCAGAATCCTGCACTGCCCTTGTTCTACAAGGACCTCATCCCGCTCAACTCGCAGCAGCACGCCAACTGGAAGACCCGTTCGACCGACAAGGCCACCTGGCTGGCCGGCATCAACTCGGTGCCGCTGACGGTCGAGGAATTCCCGCAGGCCCAGCGCAACTTCCCGATCATCTTCACCGCAGGCGAGAACCCGATTCCGCTGGTGCTGATGGGCATGAACGAAGGCACCAACGTGTTCGTCGATGAAGACGGCACGGTGAACACCCCCGTCTACATCCCGGCCTACGTGCGCCGCTATCCCTTCATGCTGGCCAAGCTGCGCCCGGATTCGGATGAACTGTCGCTCTGCGTCGACCCGTCGAGTGACCTCGTCGGCGAGATCGAGGAAGGCGAGCGCCTGTTCGACGACGAAGGCCAGCCGACCGACACCACCACCAACATGCTCAAGTTCTGCGAGAACTTCGAGATCGCGGGCAACAAGACCGCGCAGTTCATGGCCGAACTCGAGAAGCACAAGCTGCTCATGGACGGCGAGTTGAACATCGACGTCGGCGCGGCCCAGCCCTTCAACTACCGCGGCTTCCAGATGGTCGACGAGAACAAGCTGCGCGAAGTGCGCGGCGACGTCCTGCGCCAGTGGAACCAGAACGGCCTGCTCGGCCTGATCTACGCACACCTGTTCTCGCTTGAACTCGTCCGCGACATCTTCGGCCGCCAGGCATCGCAGGGCAAGGTGCCGAACTTCACGCCGCCGGCAACCCCGGTTGCGGATGACGTGAACGCCTGATTCACCTTCGCGGGGCAGGCGTTATGACACTTTTGTCACACTCCTGCCCCTTTCGATAAGCGTGACGGATAGTTCGCTGGACATTTCTTATGGGTCCTGCTTCACGAATCGCTTGCATGTCGGATTGGGTCAGCCTATCTAGGTTTTGCCCGGCCGGCGCTACCCTCATGGCCCGTTCGGGTTTGGTGCACTTCGTGCACCTCCTCCCTGAACCTTGGCCACCTCGTGCATCGCACGAGGTGGTTTTTTAATGCCTTCAGAGAATTGCTCGGCAGAGCATCGCTCGCCGACGACCTACTCCGCCGCCAGCGACCAATCCTGTGCCCCCGCGTCACGCCCCAGTTCCGCGACGACGCTGCCCAGACGGCGCACCAGCCCCGCCAGATCCTCGATCATTCCCGTCATCTGCTCGGACGGTTCGACCAGCGCCGAATCGAGATAGCGGCTGCGATCCACCTCGATCTGCAGCGCGTGAATGCCGCCGCGCGGATCGCCATGCCGTTCCAGCACATAACCACCGGCGTAAGGACGATTGTGCGCCGCCTCGCGCCTGACCTGGGCGAAATGGGCGAAGGCGGAAGCGACGACGCTGCCATGACTGCTCGCCCCGAAGCGGTCGCCGATCACGACTTGCGCGCTGGCGACGCCGGGCCGCGACGGCAGCGGCGGCATCGAGTGCAGATCGATCAGCAAGGCCGCACCCCACCGCTCGCGCAGCGTCGATAGCGCCTTGGCGATCGCTGCGTGGTAGGGTTCGTGCACTCCGGCGAGCCGCTCGGCAAGATCGGCCCCTCCCAGCCGCCGCCGCCACAGATCGCCCTGCACGGGGAGGCGCCGGGGAATGAGGCCCAGCCCACCCCGAACACGCCGACTTGCCGTGGGAACACCCTCCGATGGCCGAGCCTCGCGCTGGAACATCTCCCAGTCGATGTCGTCCGGCGCACGGTTGAGGTCGATCATCGCGCGCGGTGCGTTGGCCGCAATCAGGCTCGCGCCCGTGGCCTCGGCAATGCCGCGCGCCATGAGGTCGACATAGCGGTCCTCGAGCTTGAGCGCCGCCGTCGGACCATGGCGAAAATCGGCGAGAAGTGCCCGGGGATAATGACGCCCGCCATGCGGCGCCGCGATCAGGACCGGGATCGCGGAAGGGTTGACCTCGGCGAGAAAGAACGCCGGAACACCGGGAGCGCCGGGAATTCGGCCGCCGCCCGTACCCTGGCCCAAACCTTGCCACCCGGCTTGCGAATCGTTCTCACCCAATGCCCCGCTCATCCCTTCAAGCTGTGCGTTTCATACCGTCCTGTCAAAGCGTCCCGATACCGGTCACCTCCGAATAGGGACAAGAAATATAAACGCTTACCCTGTATGCCTACGAACAGACGCACGGCGAAGCCGATGCCAGAACACAACGCACAAGACTGGACACCTGCGATGATCCGCATCCTCCTCGCCGAAGACGACGACGCAATGCGCACCTACCTGGCCCGCGCGCTGCAGAACGCGGGCTACAGCGTGGTCGCGGTCGATCGCGGGACCGAGGCGATCCCCCATCTGAAGAACGACGATTTCGACCTGTTGCTGTCGGATATCGTCATGCCCGAAATGGACGGGATCGAGCTTGCGCAAAGGTGCGCCGAGATTTCGCCCTCGACCAAGGTGATGTTCATCACCGGATTCGCCGCCGTGACCCTGCGTGCCAGCCGCGAGGCGCCCCAGGCCAAGGTGCTCTCGAAGCCCTTCCACTTGCGCGATATCGTGATGGAAGTGCAGCGCGTCTTCGGCCTTGCCGAGCACGCCACGCTCTGAGCGAAATTTTTTCTCACAAGGCCCTTGCCAGCCAAAAGAAGCGCAGCTAGAGGGCCAGTCCTCCGGCGGGGACACTCACCGGAGCGCTCGAATGGAGACTTACGGTTCGCCGCAGGAAACCATGAATGGAATGGGCGTATAGCTCAGTGGTAGAGCACTATGTTGACATCGTAGGGGTCGCAAGTTCAATCCTTGCTACGCCCACCATTCCAGAAACCCCGCCGGTCTTGCGACCAGGCGGGGTTTTTCTTTTCCGGGTCTTTTGAAAGACATTTCTCCCCACCCGTCGTCATTGCGAGCGCAGCGAAGCAATCCAGGGCGGCTTATGCGACTCTGGATTGCTTCGCTGCGCTCGCAATGACGACTGGGTTGTCGCTCAGGCCGTGGCGAGAGCGCCCTGCCCCTCGGGAGACGGTTCGCCTGGCCAGGCCGTCGTCGCCTCGAAGAAGCGCGACACGTCATGCAGCGCGCCGTCGATCACCATCAGTTCGGCGGGCGGCGCATGGCCGATGAAGTGGATGGGGCTCGCCGTCAGGCCGTAGGCGCCGCTGTTGTGGATGGCGATCACGTCGCCTTCGCTCAAGCTCGCCAGCGTGACGCCACCGCCCAGCCGGTCGATCGAGGTGCACAGCGGGCCGGTCACGTCATAAATGCCGGTATCGCTGTCGATAGCGCTCTGGCCGCCAACGCGGTGCATCTTGTAGTTGCGGCGGATCACCATGCCGAAGTGCCCCGATGCGGGCAGGTGATTGTTCATGCCACCGTCGCAGATCGCGATCGACACGCCGCGCGACTGCTTCAGCGAGATGACGCGCACAAGGAAATAGCCTGCCTCGGCCACGAGGTAGCGGCCAAGTTCCAGCTTCAACCTGGCCCCGGCGAAGCGTGGGTCTTCTCGGAAACGGGCGATGTCGGGCAGGATCGCCGAAGCCACGGCGTCGAGCGGGAGCGGCGTGTCGCCGTCGTGATATGGAACGCCGAGCCCCGAGCCGAGCACGAGGCTCTCCGGCGTCAGGTCCACGGCTTCGCACAAATCCGTGAAGATCGAGAGGAAGCCGCGATAATTCTCGACGATCGCGTCAGGCTTCAGGCACTGGGTGCCCGAATAGATGTGCAGCCCGGCAAGGCGCAGGCCCGGCATCGCGACGATCTGCTCCAGCGCATCGCGCGCGTCGGGCAAGTCCACGCCGAACGGGCTCGAGCGCCCGGCCATCTGGTCGCCGAACCCGCGCGGGACGGAATCGGGCGCGATCCGCAGCAGCACCGGCTGGACACGGCCTGCGGCGCGGGCAACCTCGTCCGCAATTCCAGCTTCGCGCAAGGATTCGAGCACCAGCAGGCCGACCCCGCCGAGGACTGCCTCGCGAATCTCGAATTCGCGCTTGCCGGGGCCGGTGAAGCTCACGAGTGCCGGGTCCCACCCGGCCTGCAGCGCCAGCCGGAATTCGCCGATGGACGAGACGTCCAGCAGGTCGACCCGCCCGACCATCCATTTCAGCAGTGCCGGGTTGGGGTTGCACTTGACCGCGAAGCTGAGCGCCAACTGGTCGTCGAAGGCATGGCGGAGCGCGGCGATCCTCTCGGCGATGGCCTCGGTGAAGTACACGAAGGATGGAGTGCCGAACTGCTCGGCCGCCGCCGCCAGCCAGGTGTCGCGATCCGCCGCGTTCATACCCGTTCGCCGGCGAAGCGGGTGATGCGCGCGGGCGTGTCGAAGTTCTCCAGCGTCACCTCGTCGGCGCGAATCTCGATCCCGGCCTCCTGCTCGACGAAGGCAATGAGGGAGATCATCGCGATCGAATCGAGCATGCCGGACGAGAACAGGCAGGTGTCGGGATCGACGACCCCGTCGTAGCCGGAGATCGCCTGAAGGTTCTGGATGATCCTGTCGGTGGTGAGGGCCATGTGCATTACTCCTAGATCGAAAGTTGCGGTCGGTCGGCGGTCGGGGTGCTCAGGCGTACCACCTCCGGCCGGGCCAGTTTGCCGCTGGCGGTGCGCGGCATGGGCTCGTTCCAGACATGGATCGCGCGCGGCACCATGTAGGCGGGCATGACCTTGCGGCAGTAGGCCAGCAGCCCTTCCCGCGTGGCGCCCGGGGCCAGCGTCGCGGCGACCTGAACGCTCTGGCCGAGCAGGTCGTCGGCGACGCCGAAGACGACCACGTCGGCGGCCATGCCGCTGCGGTGGACGATGTCCTCGACCTCGTCCGGGCTGATGCGGAAGCCGCTGCTCTTGATCAGGGCATCGCGGCGCGAGACGAACCACAAGTCACCGTCCTCGTCGATGCGCACGATGTCGCCGCTGTAGACCACCGGCTCCTCGCCGATCAGCGCGGCGAGTTCGGGACAGGGCCTGATCTTCTCGGCCGTGGCGTCCGGTCGGTTCCAGTAGCCCTGGCTGACGAAGGCGCCGCAGTGGACGAGTTCGCCCTGCTCTCCCGGCCCGGCGATGCCGATGCCTTCGCGGATGACGTAGACCTCGTTTTCCGGCACCGCGCGGCCGATGGCGCCCATCTTGGCGGCGAACTTCTCGGGCGGCAGGTAGGTCGAGCGGAATGCCTCGGTCAGCCCGTACATCAGGTAGATGCGCGTGTCCGGGAGCAAGGCGGGCATCCGCTCCAGGATATTGAGCGGGATCTTGCCGCCTGAATTGGTGACCAGCCGCAGCGAGGGCAGCGCTTCGCCCGAGGCGTCGAGAAGGCGAATGAACTGGATCCACAACGGCGGCACCGCCGCGAAGCCGGTCACCGCGTGCTCACGGATGGCCCGGACGATCTCGGTCGCCATCGTCACGGGCTGATGCACCACCGTGCCGCCGACGAGCATCATCGTGGTGAGCTGGTTGAACCCGTAGTCGAAGCTGTAGGGCAGCACGCTGAGCAGCCTGTCGTCACCGCGCAGTTCGAGATAGGCTGTGACCGAACGCGCGCCGCTGACGATGTTCGCGTGCGTGAGCATCACGCCCTTTGGTCGGCCGGTCGAACCCGAGGTGTAGATGATCGCCGCCAAGTCTCCGTCATCGCACGACACCGGCGACTGGAGGGATACCTCGGGCAGACCGTCCCAGCTCTGCAGCCCCGTGACGGACGGCCCGCTCGCGACAAGCACGACCAGCGCATGACCCTGCGGAAGTGCCGCCGCCGCGCCGCCTTCCAGGATCGCCGCGCGGGCGCCGCTGTCATCGATGACGTAATGCAGCTGTTCGCCGGTCCAGACGGTGTTGACGTTGACGAAGACGCCGCCGATCCGGCTGACCGCCAGCATCGCCGCCACTTCGCGCATCCCCTTGCGGACCTGCACGACCACGCGGTCGCCGGGCTCGATGCCATCCGCCGCGAGGAAGGCCGCGACTCGATCGACTTCGGCGGCGACCTCGGCGTAAGTCCAACTCCGGCCGGGGTCTACGAGGAACGACTTCGCGGCACGCTCGGGCAGGTTATGCGCGAACAGGTCGGATACGGTGCGAACCGCAATGCTCACCGGCGCACTCACAGCAGTGGCCCCAGGCGCGGGTAGATCCTTGCCGGCGAACCGACGCAGACCGAATCGGAAGGTACGTCGGTCGACACGGCGGTGTTGGCGCCGATGCGGACCCTGTCGCCGATGCGGATCTTGCCCAGGACGGTCGAATTGGTGCCGATGAATACGTCGTCGCCGATCGTCGGTACGCCCCGGTTCATGTTGGTGCCGATGGTGACGTTGTGCATCACACCCAGCCGGTCGCCGATCACGGCATCCGGGTGGATCGAGAGCGAACCTTCGTTATTGATGATGTGGAACGCATCGCCGATCGTGACCTGGGGCGGGATCCAGATCTTGGTGATGTTCGCAACGAACAGGTTCACGAAGCCGTAGGCCTTCGAGGCCAGCGTGCGCGCCAGTCTGCTGCGCCGCTGCAGCGCCCATCGACCGAAACGATAGACGCACAGCGAGATGAACGCCCCGTTCGTGACCGAACTGCCATGCCGCCGATAATCGTCGCGCATCGTCCGCCAGGCTGAAGGGCGCTGCACCCGCTGGCCATGTCCGGCAGCGTCAGACGAGATCGAGTGTTCGATCGATTTCGTCGATATCCGCGTGAAAAACATCGTCGCCTCCCGTAGCCACAACCATCGAATAGTCCTGCCCCTGCCGATCCGTGAGCAGCTTGAGCGCCACCACCGCTCGCGCCGGAGGCTGAATCACCAGCGCCCGGGCCTTGGCCGGCATCATCACCAGACCATGAACGAGATGACTGCCCTCGACCCCGGCGACCACTTCCGCCCCGGCACATGAGTCAAGGATCTCTTCGAGGCTCGCCCCTGAAGGATCGAGCACACGGAAGCCGTGCCGTGTCGCCAGATGCTCAGCGACCTGCCGCTCGTTGTCGAGCACGCGCCGCGCACCGGTCATGCCGCGAAGAAGGAAGACGCCGCGGTGGCTGCAGGGTTCAGGGCCAACCAGTCGGCGGCGCAGATCGGTCGCGCGCTCACGCTTGTTGTCGTTGTTCGGCAGGTCGTCGAAGAGGATAAGTTCGTCGAACACCGTCGCCTGCGCGCGCGTGACCGCCATGCCCAGCCTGCGCTCGTAGTCGGGTTGGTGTCCTTTTGCTGGCGAGGTGGTCGTCGGTACGCCGGCACTTTCGGCCAGACGATACGTCAGGCAATCGTCGCTGAGCCAGTTGCCAAACCAGCGATTGCCGGTCCAGCTTTCGTAGAAAGCCGCGCGCCCGGTCGCGTGACCTACCATGCCGACGGGTCGCCGTCCGGCGCGGGGCCGCAAGTGCCGCGTTGCGGTTCCCGCGTAGAGCACGCCGTCCAGCAGCGATGCATCTCGAAAGGCATAGCCCATGGTCGGCCGCTGCGGAACATCGAAGCCGCCGTGAAAATCGCGCACCACTTCGGCCACGGTGGCGAATTCCGCTCCCCGGATGCGCTCGATCTGATTGGCCAGCATCAATGCCGGCCTCACGTGTACCGTACCGCCGGGCGCGATCTGCCACCGCTCGCTTGCGTGCGACACGACGTCGTCGGGCCTGTGCCCCAGAAGGCGCGACAACCCCTGAAGGGCTGGAAGGATGGAGGGGCGCATGTCGACCGACCCTCCGCCGTCAACACGAACCTGCGCAAAGTACACGGCTCGCAATACTGAAACGACAGAAACAGATCACGGGCAAGTCCTGTGCGGTATTTGTGAAATTCACACAGAAATACTTCCACAGCACCGGCAACCTGCGTATCCGAACCCGGCGGAACAGAGTATCCCTTAGGCAAAGCCCCAAGTGGATTCGACCAGCCGCACCTGCGGAACGCGAATGCGCCTTCTACCGCCCCTTCCAGACCGGCGTGCGCTTCTCGGCAAAGGCCAGGGCGCCTTCTCTCGCGTCTTCCGACGTGAAGACATGCGCCACGTGCGCGTTCTGATATTCGTTGATCTGGTCGATCGGCCAGAGCCACGAGTCGCGCGTGATCCCCTTGGATGCCGCCACTGCCAGGGGTCCGTTGGCCGCGATCCGCTGAGCCAGTTCTCTCGCGGCGTCGATTGCAGGGCCATCGGTAATGCGATTGATCAGGCCGAGTTCCAATGCCCTGTCAGCGTTGATCGGATCGCCGGTCAGCGCCAGTTCCATCGCCAGGGCGCGGGGCAACAGGCGAGGAAGTTGCACCAGGCCGCCTCCCGCCGCGACCAGCCCGCGCTTGACCTCAGGAATGCCGAAGCGTGCATTTTTGTTCGCGACGATGAGATCGCATGCAAGTGCGAGTTCGAAGCCGCCAGCCAGCGCCGGCCCATCGACCGCCGCGATCATCGGCTTGCCTGGCGTCCACGTGCAGATGCCGCCGAAGCCGCCGCGCTCGTCCACCGGCAGTTCGCCGTTCAGGAAACCCTTGAGGTCCATGCCTGCGCAGAAGCTGCCGCCCGCGCCCGTCAGGATCGCGCAGCGCAGGTGATCCGCCGATTCGAGCCGATCCATCGCCGCCGCGATTCCCGCCGCCGCCAACTTGGTCATCGCATTGCGCTGCTCGGGCCGGTTGATGGTGACCTCCAGCACGCCATCGCGTTCGGCCAGCAACACTTCCTCGCTCATCCTGCCCTCCTCTCCTGCACTTAGTGACAGGCACGGGGTCGAACCCGGCCTGCAAAGCCGCTGTCGGTGCTGTCACACCCCAGTCTCGGCCTTGCCATGGGGCGCAGCCGTGCCTAGAGACTGCCGCAATTCTCACCCCAGGGGAGTCCCTTTAGAATGGCAAAGATCAAGGTTGTGAACCCCGTCGTCGAAATGGACGGCGATGAAATGACCCGCATCATCTGGCAGTGGATCCGCGAGCGTCTGATCCTCCCCTACCTCGACATCGACCTCAAGTACTACGACCTCTCGGTCGAGAAGCGCGACGAGACCGGTGACCAGATCACCATCGACGCCGCCAACGCGACCAAGGAATTCGGCGTCGCCGTCAAGTGCGCCACCATCACCCCCGACGAAGCCCGCGTCGAGGAATTCAGCCTCAAGAAGATGTGGAAGTCGCCCAACGGCACGATCCGCAACATCCTCGGCGGCGTCGTCTTCCGCGAGCCCATCGTGATCTCGAACGTGCCCCGCCTGGTTCCGGGCTGGACCGACCCGATCGTCGTCGGCCGTCACGCCTTCGGTGACCAGTACAAGGCCACCGACACCCTGATCCCCGGCGCCGGCAAGCTGCGCCTGGTGTGGGACGGCGAAAACGGCGACAAGATCGACCTCGACGTGTTCGACTTCCCGGCTCCGGGCGTCGCCATGGCGATGTACAACCTCGACGAATCGATCCGCGACTTCGCGCGCGCCTCGTTCAACTACGGCCTCAACCTCGGCTGGCCGGTGTACCTGTCGACCAAGAACACGATCCTCAAGGCCTATGACGGCCGCTTCAAGGATCTGTTCCAGGAAGTGTTCGACAAGGAAGGCTTCGCCGAGAAGTTCGCCGCCGCCGGCATCATCTACGAGCACCGCCTGATCGACGACATGGTCGCCTCGGCGCTCAAGTGGTCGGGCAAGTTCGTCTGGGCGTGCAAGAACTACGACGGCGACGTGCAGTCGGACACCGTCGCACAGGGCTTCGGCTCGCTGGGCCTGATGACCTCGGTTCTGCTCTCGCCCGACGGCAAGACCGTCGAGGCCGAAGCCGCCCACGGCACCGTGACCCGTCACTACCGCCAGCACCAGCAGGGCAAGGCGACCTCGACCAACCCGATCGCGTCGATCTTCGCCTGGACCCGCGGCCTTGCCTATCGCGGCAAGTTCGACGGTACGCCGGACGTCGTGAAGTTCGCCGAGACCGTCGAGCGCATCTGCATCGAGACCGTCGAATCGGGCAAGATGACCAAGGATCTCGCGCTGCTGATCGGTCCGGACCAGAGCTGGATGACCACAGAGCAGTTCTTCGAGGCGATCGTCGAGAACCTCGAGACCGAAATGGCCACCTGGGCCTGATCCTTCGGTCGGTTCAATGAAAAAGCCCGCCCCCTCAGACGAGGGGGCGGGCTTTTTCTTTTGTTCCTCCCCGAGACACGCGCGGGGAGAAATCGTTCAGCGCTACTCCACTGCCCAGGGTTCCTCGCCCTCCAACTTGGTGCGGTGCATCATGCGCCCGCACGTCGGGTCGTAAGCCTCCGCGCGGTGCATGGTGCCGGTGTTGTCCCAGATCACCAGGTCGCCCACCGACCATTCGTGACTATAAGTGAACTCCGACCCCGTCGCCCATTCGCGCAAACCGTGGATGATCCGCGCGCTCTCCAGGTGGTCGACGCCCTGCACGTGATGGCAGGTGCAACCTAGCACCAGCGACTTGCGTCCTGAGGCGTGCTTCCACACCAGCGGCAGCACCTTCTCGCCGATCCCCTGCATGATCTTGAGCTTGGCTAGGCTCGGCTCCGGCTCGTAGTAGAACAGCGAGGCCCAGGGTCCATGGAGCACGCGCAAGTCGTCGTAATATGCCTTGTCCTCGTCGGACAGCGCGTCATAGGCGGCATAAGTATTCGAGAACCCGGTGTTGCCCGTGCCCTTCGGGCTCGGCACCTTGCACGAGAGCAGCGAGGCCAGGATCGGCACTTCGTTGCGGGTCCCGTCGATGTGCCAGTAGAGCGAACCCTTGAGGTATTCCGCGCTGGCCGGGTTTTCCTTCACGTCGAGCGTGATCTTGCTCGGCCCGCCGTCCGGCCCCTCGGGCGCGTATTCGCCGAGCGTCTTGGTGAAGGCGATCTGCTCCGCGTCATCGAAATTGATCTTCGGAAAGACCAGGATGCCGCGCGCCTCAAGCTCTTCGCGCAGTTGCGCGGCGAGTTCGCCGGAAAGCAGTTCTTCCTTCGAATTGAGAATGCGGCTGCCGATCTTCGGCTTGATGTGCTCAGCCTTCAGCTGAGCAGTGGTGGTGGCGACCGTCATGGCCTTGTCTCCCAGGAATGCCGTATGAGAACGCTGTTACCACGTTCTTCGCCCAGCATCCGAGAGAATCAAGCCGAGTTGCACACACCACCCCCTGCGGCACCCCAATCAGCGCCCGCGCGGTATGTGTCGGCATCGTGTCTCAGGCGGCCAGCTTGTCCAGCCAACCTTCTACGATACGGATCGCCTGGGCATGACCGGTCTTCACCCCCAGCCCCTGCTCCATCACCACCGCCCGTCCGATCCCGGCAAGAACGACGCTGAACCCCGCCGCATCGAAGCCATCGAGCCGGTCCAACCTGTCGCCGAGCAGGTGCTGCAGGATCGTGACCTGCCGCGCGCGCATTTCCTCGCTGTGCTGCGCCATGTAGTCACGCACCGCGGGACGATGGTTGGCGAGCGCCATGAACTCCAGCGCCATCGCCACCCTGCTGGTATCGATGAAGAATCCCCACAGCGCACGCAGCGGGTCGTCGGAAGCCAGCGCCTCCTCGATCATGCGGTCGCTCTGCGCCGCCCCTTGCCGCGAAACCTCCACCAGCAGGTCGTCGGTGGTAGGGAAATAGTAGTGCACCAGCGAGGGCTTGAGCCCTGCCCGGGCCGCCACGCGCCGCGTGCTGACGGCGGCATAGCCTTCGTCCCGGATCAACTGGTTGGTGGCCTCGACGATGACCGCTCGTGTCGCGGACGTCTCGGCTCCGACCCTGCGTGCTGCGCCTGCCATTAAATTCCCCTTTCACGTCCGCCTAAGGGTGCAGCGCAGCAAGATCAACCTGCGCGGGGACACGCAACGACAGATTGACTTTTGTTCCTATTTTGTTCAATGCATTGACATGGAAGCGATCAAGGGCAGAGGAGCGATCAGTGGCGCGGCGAGCGCGCGCTTCAACCTGCCTGCACGCGAAGCGGACGGTGACTGGCTCGACGCGGCAGAAACGGTCGACGGCCCTGCCCGCCACCCAGCGACCACGGTTACGGAGGAGCACCCGCGCTCGATCCTCTCTTTCAACAAGTCGCCCGATGTGCCGTTCGACCGTTCGATCAACGCTTACAGGGGGTGCGAGCATGGCTGCATCTACTGCTTCGCGCGGCCCACGCATGCTTATCACGATCTCTCGCCCGGCCTCGATTTCGAAACGAAACTGTTCGCTAAACCGACCGCTGCGAAGCTCTTGCGCGAAACGCTGGCAAAGCCCGGCTACAAGCCCGCGCCGATCGCGATGGGCACCAATACGGACCCCTACCAGCCGATCGAGACCCGCTATCACATCACGCGCGAGGTGCTGGAACTGTGCCTCGATGTGCGCCATCCAGTGACGATCACCACCAAGTCCGACCGCGTGCTGCGCGACCTCGACCTGCTGGAACGGCTTGCGACGCACAATCTCGTGCATGTGGGAATATCGGTGACCAGCCTCGACCCGGTGCTGTCGCAGAAACTTGAACCGCGTGCAGCCTCACCCGCCAAACGCATGGCAGCGCTCGGTCGACTGGTAGAGGCGGGCGTGCCGGCACATGTCTCGATCGCCCCAGTCATCCCGTCGATTACCGACAGTTTCATGGAAGCGATACTGGAGGATGCCGCCACGCGCGGTGTCCGGTCGGCCTCATGGATCGTGATCCGCCTGCCGCACGAAGTCGCTCCCTTGTTCCGTGAATGGCTCGACGCGCATTTTCCGCAGCGCGCCGGCAAGGTGATAGCGACGATCCGCTCGATCCGGGGCGGACGGGACAACGATCCGAATTTCGTTACCCGCATGAGGCCCGAGGGCGTCTGGGCCGACCTGTTCCGCCGCCGCTTCCGCGTGGCCGCCACGCGACTGGGCATCACAGGGCCGCATGTCGCACTGGATTGCACACGGTTCCGTCGCCCCTCTCTGGATGGGCAACTCTCGCTTTTGTAAGCAAGCACGATGGCGCTCTGGTGATTACGCAATCTCCGGCCCGGCCTGTCCTGCGCCATGGCCCATCCGATCCTTGTCGAACGCCGCGATGCGGGGGAGACGGTCGACAATGCCGATGGGCCTCAGGCTCACCAAATAAACGCCGAACCGCAATCTCGATGCCCGGTCACTGTCGGGTGTGGTGGGAGGCAAGATCGGCAGCAGGTCATGATGCTGATGCCCAAGGATTTCTCGGAAGGCGTCGCCGCTGTCGAGGGGAAACGCCCACCGCAGTATCCCGACCGCTGAAGACGTCCCGACAACTTGTCGGGCAACCTCCCCAAAAATTACGCGTTCCTCCTGCCAGCAACCAAAAGGACAGGAGTCCACCATGGCAGAAGAAACCGTTACCACCGAACACCCGGCAAACGCGGCGCCGGGTCAGACCACCATCATACGCGAAACACGCTCGACGGGCGGCGGCACCGGGATCGTGATGGCCCTCGTGCTGCTCGTCGCGATCGTCGGCGGCATCTACCTGTTCAGCCAGAACAGCGAGACCGCCAAGGACAACGCCATCGCCGAAGCTGCCAACGACGTCGGCAATGCCGCCACCAAGGTCGGCGACGCTGCCCAGGACGCGGTCAAGACCGACAAGTAATCAGGCAGTATCCGGCGCGAAGGCAGCCCCGCGCCGGGGGCTGCCGCCACGCATCAGGCGGCCATGGCAACCCGCTCAGGTCCGCGCTTGGCCGTCAGCGAGACGTTCGTTATCCCCTGCACACTCTGAAGGTGCTCGGCGAATTCGCCGTCGAGCGCGAAGTCACGGCCGAGCCGCACTTTCTGCGTGCGCCCGTCTCCGAGGTGGAGCGTTGCGATCACCTCCCCCGCTCCGCGCGCACCGGGACGCATCAGCAGCGCCAGCTCCTGCACCGCCTCGACCCGATCGATGTCGAGCTTGAGCACCATGCGAGCGTCGGCCTTCACTTCGTTCAGAGGCCTGCCGCCACGTACGGTGACGCGCGGGGGTTCGTCCGGACTGGGCGAATCAAGTTCGACATTGAGGAGGATGCAGGCACCTTCCTTGGCCCATTTCACGAAGTTCTCGACCAGGCTCTCCTCGAAACACGAAGCCGAGAAATTGCCTGACGAATCCGAGAAGTCGGCCATCACGAAGTCCTTGCCCTTGCGGGTCTTGCGCTTCTGGACGCCCTCCACCATCGCCGCCATCACCGCGCCGGTGCGGCCTCCTCCGCCGCCGGCCATGAGGCTGGAGTACGTCCGCGCACCGTTGGCAGAGGCGACCGCGCGATACTGCTCCACCGGATGTGCGGCGAAGTAGAAGCCGAACGTCTCGCGCTCCTTGGCCATGTGCTCGGCACGGTCCCACTTGTCTGCTTCGACAAGACGAAGGGCCTGCTCGACGTGATCGTCTCCGCCGAACAGCCCGTGCTGGCTGGAATTACGCTCACGCGAGGAACGGTCTGCCTCGGCGAGCAGGGTATCGGCATTGGCGAGCACTTTGGCGCGGTTCGGCTCCAGCGCATCGAACGCACCCGCTGCCGCCAGGCTTTCCAGCTGGCGGCGGTTCATCGATCCGGCAGGCGCGCGGCGGAACACGTCGTCGAGATCGACGAACGGCCCGTTCGCCTCGCGCTCGGCGACGATGGCGTCCATCGCCTTTTCGCCGACGTTGCGGATACCCGCCAGCGCATAGCGCACTGCGTGGCTTTCGGCCGTCTCCTCGACGATGAATTCGGCCTCGGAGCGGTTGATGTCGGGCGCGGCGAGTTCGATGCCGTTGCGTCGCGCGTCGTCCACGAATATCGCGAGCTTTTCCGACTGGTGCATGTCGAAGCACATCGCTGCGGCATAGAATTCGTGCGGGTAATGGGCCTTGAACCACGCCGTATGATATGCCAGCAGCGCGTAGGCGGCTGCGTGCGACTTGTTGAAGCCGTAACCGGCGAATTTGTCGATCAAGTCGAACAGTTCGTTGGCCTTGGCGGCGTCGATTCCCGAGACTTCCTTGCAGCCGTCGACGAAGCGCTGGCGCTGTTTGTCCATTTCCGCCTGCACCTTCTTGCCCATCGCGCGGCGCAGAAGGTCGGCGTCACCGAGCGAGTAGCCCGCCAGGATCTGCGCGGCCTGCATGACCTGTTCCTGGTAGACGAAGATGCCGTAAGTCTCGCCCAGGATGCCCGCCAGCTTGTCGTGCGGATACTCGATCGGCGCGAGGCCATTCTTGCGCTGGCCGAACAGCGGGATGTTGTCCATCGGACCCGGCCGGTAGAGCGAGACGAGCGCGATGATGTCGCCGAAGTTGGTCGGCTTCACCGCCGCCAGCGTGCGGCGCATGCCTTCCGATTCGAGCTGGAACACGCCCACGGTGTCGCCGCGCTTGAGCAACTCGTAGACGCCCGGATCATCCCACACGAGCGTCGACAGGTTAATGGTGATCCCGCGCCGTTCGAGCAGGTCGCATGCCTTGCGCAGCACCGACAGCGTCTTGAGGCCTAGGAAATCGAACTTCACGAGTCCGGTATCCTCGACATATTTCATGTCGAACTGGGTCACCGGCATGTCGGAACGCGGGTCGCGGTAGAGTGGCACCAGCTGCGCCAGCGGGCGATCACCGATCACCACGCCCGCCGCGTGGGTGGACGAGTTGCGCGGCAGCCCCTCAAGCTGGACCGCGAGATCTACCAGACGGCGCACTTCGCGGTCGTTGTCGTACTCGCGCTTGAACTCCGCGACCGGCGGGTCTTTGGTGACGCCGTGCGCCTTGCGCCCCTGGATCGTCTCGGTCAGCGTCCACGGATCGGTCGGATGGTTTGGCACCATCTTGCACAGCGAATCGACGCGGCCATAGCCCATCTGCAGGATGCGGCCACAGTCGCGCAGCACCGCGCGGGCCTTCATCTTGCCGAAGGTAATGATCTGCGCGACGTGATCGTGCCCGTACTTCTTCTGGACGTAGCGGATCACCTCGCCGCGCCGGGTTTCGCAGAAGTCGATGTCGAAGTCCGGCATCGAGACGCGCTCGGGGTTGAGGAAGCGTTCGAACAGCAGGCCGAGCTTGAGCGGATCGAGGCCGGTAATGGTCAACGCCCATGCCACCAGCGAGCCTGCACCCGAACCACGGCCGGGACCCACCGGGATGCCGTTCTCGTTCGACCATTTGATAAAGTCGGCAACGATCAGGAAGTAGCCAGGGAACCCCATCCCGACGATGATGCCGACCTCGAAATCGAGACGATCCGCGTATTCGAGAAAGTCTTCGGTGACGCCCTTTTCACGCAGGGCTTCATATGCGGCGCGGCGTTCGTCGCCCTTCAGCGCCATCGCCTCGTCGAGTTCCTGCTCGGTCACTTCTGGCCAGTATGGCGCGAGGCGCGCCGCAAGACCACGGCGCGAGTCGTCCGCCAGCATGCGTGCCTCGCCTTCGCGATCGCCGGCGAGGCTCGGCAGCAACGGCTTGCGCTTTGGCGGTACGTACGCGCAGCGCTGCGCGACGACGAGCGTGTTTGCCAGCGCCTCGGGCAGGTCGGAAAACAGCTCCGCCATCTCGGCGGCCGGCTTCACCCAGCGCTCGGACGAGGAACGCGGACGGTCCGCCGCATCAACTTGCGTCGAGTTGGCGATGCACAGCATCGCGTCATGGGCCGCGTGGAAGGTCTTCTCGGCAAACTGCGCTGGGTTGGTGCCAACGAGCGGAATATCGCGCTGGTAGGCGAGCGCGATCAGGTCTTCCTCGCTCTCGTCCTCCTCAGGTTCGCCGGTCCGGGTGATCTCGATGTAGAGGCGGTCGCCGAACAGCGACTGGAGGGTGTCGCAGTAGCTTTCTGCTTGCTCGTGGCGGCCGGCCGCATAAAGCCGTGCAAGTGCGCCCTCGTTGCCGCCAGTGAGGCAGATCAGGCCGTCGGTATAGCCGCGCAGCGAGTCCAGCTCGACGTTGGGGTCCATCTCCAGCGGTCGGTCGAGGTGCGCGCGGCTGACGTGGTGGCACAGGTTAAGCCAGCCCGCCTCGTTCTGCGCGAAGAGTGCGATCCAGTCGATCGGGCGCTCCTGCCCCTGCGCCACAGCTCCGGGCCGGGCGATGGCGAGGAAAGTGCCGACGATAGGCTGTACGCCCGTGCTCTTGGCAGCACCCGCGTAGATCGGGGCAGCATAAAGGCCGTTGCGATCGCACAATCCGGCAGCGGGAAACTTGCGCTCCTTGGCCATCTTGGCGATCGCCTTCGGGTCGATCGCGCCATCCAGCATGGTGAAGCTGGAGAAGATGCGAAGCGGTACGAACGAAGCATGCGGCATCCGCTAAATCTATGCACTGCCCCCCGCCGCAATCAAGGCTGTGACATGACAAGGCAGGGGATACATGGAGGCATGGTTAACCAGAGGCGATCGATGGCGGCCCTTGCGACGATCGAAAGTCCGCGAGCACGTAATCTGCACCCTCAGGAAACTCCCGCTCAAGCAATGATTTGCGACGCGACGCTCTTGCCTCGCACAAACACTAAGCGTTAACGACACCCCTCTATGCGTCTACGTGCACATCCGGATGGGCCGGATGTGATTCGCATCCTCGAACGGACCTGCTGATGACCGATCTGCCGCATCCGTTTCGAAAGTGCTGCTGACCGGATGCCGGACATCACCACCATCGCCGCGTGCAGCACTGCGCTCGGTGCTATCATGTGCATCGCGATCCTGTTGTCCTGGTTCAAGGACGGTCGCCCGACACAGCGGCGCTGGCAGTTCGCCCCGTTCGGCATTGCGGTGCCAGCCGGTATCCTGCTGACGTATCCGGAAATCCTGCCGGGACCGCTGGGCCTGAGGCTCGGCTGGTTTGCGCTGACCGTCGTATATGGCTCTGCCTGGCTGGCCGCACGAGTGACGGGAGGGCGCCGCCCTCGCCCGCTGCTGATGCTGCTGCCGTGCGTGGCGGTGCTGCTGTTCTCGGCGACTATCGGCGCCGACGATGCGATCTCGGAACTGCGCATGTTGCCGCGCGTGCTGCTCTTTGCGTTGTTCGACGGGCTGGCCGCGCGCGAATTCATGCGGATGCGCCAGCCGCAGTTGCAGTCGGCCACGACGCTCTATTGGATCTTCGCGGTTTTCTGCGTGTTCGAACTGCTGCGCGCGCCATTCTCGCTCTCACTCCCCGCGCCTTTCGGGCCGAAGGAAACGCAAGTCTGGTCGATCGCGCTGTTCAACTTCCTGATCGTGCTGCAAGGGCTGCTGCTCGGCGTGTTCCTGACGGCGCTGGGGCGTGAGCAGCTAGCGGCGCAGCACTATCGTCTCGCCTCTATCGACCCGCTGACCGGGATCGGCAATCGCCGCGCGCTGGACGATCGCATGGAGGCGCTCGCCCGCACGCCTCGGGCAGAAGGAAGCACCGCAGTAGCAGTGCTCGATATCGACCACTTCAAGGCGATCAACGACGGGCTCGGCCACGGTTTCGGCGACATGGTGATCGTCGGCGCCGCCATGGTCGCGCGCGAGACCCTCGGCGCCGGAAACGTGTTCCGCGTCGGTGGGGAGGAGTTCGCCGCCATCATCCAGGCCCGCACGCCAGAGGCGATCATGGCCCGCGCCGAAGCGATGCGTATCGCCTTCGAGGCACGCAGTCACGTCAGCGGTGGCGAAACGCGCCGCTGCACCATCAGCGTCGGCGTGGCCATGCTCGAACCCGGCGACGATCATGCGGCGCGGTTCACCGATGCCGACGAAGCGCTCTATGCGGCCAAGCGCCTCGGCCGCAACCAGACGGTCATGGCCGAGCCGGGTGAACGCAAGGACACGGCGCCGATCGACTTTCGCGCTGCCGCCGGACGCCGCGCCTCCGCCTAGCGTACCGTCAGCGGATCGCGGCCCACGCGCGCCTCGCCATCGACGGCGAAGTCCATGATCACGTCCCGGGCCGGATCATAGCGCGGCCAGTTCGGACGCTTGCCGCCGTTGGGATTTCCCGTCGTCGCAAAGGCGACTAGCGTATCGCTGATCGTGTTCCCGATAGCATCGTCGCGGGCGGTCGTCGCGTCGCCATACTTGATCGCCTGGGTGTCGAAGAAGAACGGTATGTCGCTCGCGTGCCCCGCCCCCGGCTTTCCAACCGAAGAGGCGACATAGGAGAAGCGATAGGCGTAGACCGGCACGCCCGACTGCGAGAGCGTGCGCGCGACATCACGGGCACCCTTGATCATGAAGCCGTCCGGGCCGCCCATGTCGGCGCTGGTGGCCCCGACCATCACCGGAACCTTGGCGAACTTGCCGGCAGCATAAGCCTTGGCCACGTCGACGGCGATGCGCCCGTCGACGAAAGGCGAGGAGAACGGCGGGCGCTTCGCCGCGAACAGCGCCTCGAGATTTAGGCCATCGACCACCTGCTCCGCCGGCAGCGCGCGCAGTTTCACGAGCGCCTGGGGATCATCCTCGGCGATGCCCTTGGTCGCGGCGAAGGCGGCCCCGGTCTTTTCGGCTTCGGCCAGACCTCCCGCACCGAGCGCCGTGCCGTCACCGCCGGACATGGCGACGGCCCGCGCGAACAGGCCCTGCGTCATCGGCGAGGTCATCAGCATGTGCACCGACATGCCGCCCGCACTTTCGCCGATGAGGGTCACGTTGTCAGGATCGCCACCGAAGGCCGCGATGTTGTCACGCACCCACTTGAGCGCCGCCACCTGATCGAGAGTGCCGTAATTGCCCAGCAATCCCCCGTCCGCATCCGCCTTGCTCAATTGCGGATGAGCGAAAGTGCCGAAGCGGCCGACCCGGTAATTGAAACTCACCACCATTACGCCTTTCCGCGCCAGTTCCGCGCCCGAGTACGTGGGGGGTGAGGAACCACCGTTCACGAAACCGCCGCCGTAGATCCAGAACACCACAGGCAGCTTCGCTTTGGCGCCTTCCGGCTTCCAGACGTTAAGGTAGAGGCAGTCCTCGGCCGGCGGGGTGCCGAGCGGCGCGGCGTCGCTGGGGAACGGCTTCTGCATGCAGTCATGGCCATAGGCGGTCGCCGGGCGCACGCCCGTCCACGCCGCGACCGGTTGCGGCGCGCGCCAGCGCAGATCGCCCACCGGCGGCGCGGCAAAGGGAATCCCCTTCCAGCTGACCACACCCTTGCTCACTTCTCCCCGGACCTCGCCGCTGCGCGTGACCGCCACAGGATCGGCGACGGCAACCGGTGAACAGGCGGTGGTGGCAAAGAGAATGGCCGAGAGAAAAATGGGCTCTTTCAAGAAGGTCTCCTGACGTCGTTGTCCCGGACTTGATCCGGGACCGCTGGCCGTGAACGTCCCCACCTTTCGGCAAGGCGCACGGCGCACGCTGCGGACTAAAGACCGCCAGCGGTCCCGGATCAAGTCCGGGACGACGACAGCAGCCTGGAGATGGCCTTCTCAAGCGCAGCGGGCTTGTCGGTCGGCGCATAGCGGCGCACTACCTTGCCTTCGCGGTCGATGAGGAACTTGGTGAAGTTCCACTTGATCGATTTCGAGCCCAGCAGTCCCGGCGCCTCGGCCTTGAGCCAGTCGTAAAGCGGCACAGTGTCTGGCCCATTGACCTCGACCTTGCCCATCAGCGGGAAGGAAAGGCCGAAGTTCACCTCGCAAAAGGCTGCGATCTCGTCGGCATCCCCCGGCTCCTGCCCGCCGAACTGGTTGCAGGGGAAAGCGATGATCTCGAACCCCTGCTCGCGGTACTTGCGCCAGAGTTCCTCCAGCCCCTTGTACTGCGGGGTGAAGCCGCACTTGCTGGCGGTGTTGACCACCAGCACCACCTTGCCCAGCCGGTCGGCGAGGCTTGTCGTCTCGCCGTTGGGAAGGATTGCAGTGAAATCCGCGATGGTGCGGGGATCTTTATTCACGAATACCGCTCAAGACGCCGGGAAATCCGCGCGGCGGGAGAGATGCCGAATCTCCCCGATGCGCATCGTGTGGTCGCCGTCCTTCTCGATCGCATAGTCGTCCTGCTTCGCTTCGGGCAGTCCCATTACAAAGGCGACCAGTTCCGCCACGGTGCCGCGACGGATCGTCTTGAAGTTGTGGAACAGCCCGCCGCCGTCCTCGCACTTGTGCAGTTCGGCCGTGTCGTCCCAGCCGAAGCTCCGAGGCGGAGTGCTGCCGGCTGCGATAGTGGACGGGATGTCGCTCATTGGCGGTGTCCTTTCTTGTTTTTCAGCCACCCATCAGGTGATGTGGAGATTGAAAAACGCGACTTCAACGCCGGTTCCTTACTTGTGCTAAGTAAGGACACCGTCATGCAGTCGCACCACCCGGTCCATCGCCGCCGCCAGCCGCTCGTTGTGCGTGGCGACGAGCGCGGCGCTGCCCTCTCCGCGCACTAGCGCGAGGAACTGGGCGAAGACCTTGTCCGCCGTCGCCTCGTCGAGATTGCCGGTGGGTTCGTCGGCCAGCACCATGTGCGGGCGGTTGGCCAGCGCGCGGGCCACGGCGACGCGCTGCTGCTCGCCGCCCGAGAGCTTGCTCGGACGATGCTCCAGCCTTGCGCCGAGGCCAAGCGCAGTGAGCAGTTCGGTCGCTCTCGCATCGCACTCGGAGCGCGGCTTTCCGGTGATCAGCTGGGGCAGCACGACGTTCTCGATCGCGTTGAAGTCGGGCAGCAGATGGTGGAACTGATAGACGAAACCGATGTGATCGCGACGCACCGCCGCGCGCTGGTCCTTGCCCAGCTTGCTGGCGTCGATCCCGGCGATCTCGATCTTGCCGCCGAAGCCGCCTTCGAGCAGGCCGATCGCCTGCAGCATCGTCGACTTGCCCGAGCCCGAGGGGCCGAGCAGCGCGACGATCTCGCCGGGGCGGACTTCGAGGTTCACGCCGCGCAGGACGTCGATCTTCACCCCGCCCTGCTCGAAGCTGCGGGTCACGTCGGTCAGGCGGACGACCGGGTCAACGATATCATTCATAGCGCAGCACCTGCACGGGATCGGTGCTCGCCGCCTTGTAGGCGGGGTAGAGCGTGGCAAGGAAGCTGAACACCAGCGCCATGATGCAGATCGTGGCGATCTCCACCGGGTCGGAGCGCGCAGGCAGCTCGGTCAGGAAGCGGATCGAGGGATCCCACAGGTTCTGGCCCGTCAGGATCTCCACCAGATGCACGATCGGCTGGCGGAAATAGAGGAAGATGAAGCCGATGATCACACCCGCCACTGTGCCCATCGCGCCGATGCAGAAGCCCGCCGTGACGAAGACCTTGAGCAGCGAGTGCCGCGTCGCCCCCATCGTGCGCAGGATCGCGATGTCGCGTGTCTTGGCGCGCACCAGCATGATCAGCGAGGAGAGGATGTTGAACACCGCCACCAGCACGATGATCGACAGGATCACGAACATCGCCACCCGCTCCACCGCCAGCGCCTCGAACAAGGAGGCGTTGATGGTGCGCCAGTCGGTGACGACTGCGCGACCCGAGAGCTGGCGCGTCAGCGGCGCGAGTATCTCACCCACCCGGTCGGGGTTGTTGGTGGTGACCTCGATCATGCCGATCTGGTCGCCGGTCAGCAGCAGCGTCTGCGCGTCCTTCATCGGCATGACCACGAAGGCGTTGTCGTAGTCGTAGACGCCGATCTCGAAGATCGCCGCGATGCGGTAGGCGATCTGGCGCGGCACCGTGCCGAAGGGCGTCGAGCGGCCCGCCGGGTTGATGATGGTGATCACGTCGCCCACTTGCGCGCCTAGGTTCTGCGCCAGCTGCTTGCCGATCGCGACGTTGTCGGACCCGGCCTTCAGTTCGGGGAGATTGCCCGCCTTCACCTTGTCGGCAAGGCGGTTGATGTCCTCGCCGGTGTTGCCGCGCACCAGGATAGCCTCGACCCGGCCATTGAAGCTGGCCAGCAGCGGCTGCTCGATCAGCGGCGAGGCGCGGGTGACGCCGGGCGTCCCCCGCACGTCCTCAAGGACGCTCTGCCAGTTGTCGAGGCGGCCGCCGTAGGCCTGGATGATGGCATGGCCGTTGAGGTTGACGATCTTGTCGAACAGCTCGGCGCGAAAGCCGTTCATCACGCTCATGACGATGACCAGCGCGGCAACGCCGAGCATGACCGCGACGAGGCTGATGCCGGCGACGAGAGCGATGAAGCGCTCGCCTTTTCCGGGCAGCATGTAGCGCTTGGCGATCGTCCATTCGAAGGGGGATAGGATCAAGCGAGGGGGTCCGTCTTGAAAAGGTGAAGAGGCATTAGGATGCGCGGGCGGTGCTGGCAAGCTGCGGGCGGGCGGATGGTTCCCGAGGGGGTGGTACGAATGCGGGAGGTCTGCAGGGTTTACACTGTCTGATGGGTGAACCGTTGATGCCTTACCGCCGGTGAAGGGCGGATTTTCGTGGGTTTTAAGCGCAGCGCGAGCTGATCGGTGTGACCTTACGAATGCGATGTGTCACCTTGTGGGGCAAAGGTGTCACCTTGTGGTGTAAACTTGTGCGGTCTGCGGTGATCGGACTGGGTATGGGTGTAAAGTACCGGACCCGGCCGCGTGTAGGAAAGCGGACCGTCGGCAAGCGCCCCATTGCAGTCATCTCAAAGGCCTGCGACTAACGCGGCATGAACCTGACGTTTTTCGTTTTCCATGCTCAGATTACAGTCGCACAACTACCGCCTACTCCACTCACGCCCGTCGAAGTGGTTGGTCTCGGATATTGAATTTATGAAATGGGTGATGCGGTTAGTTCCAATTGGCGTTCTGGCTCTGCCACTGTTCTCTGTTGCCTTGGCAATTGCGGCTTTAAACGCCGATCTATCAGAGGTGGGCGCGGGACTTATAATACTTTCATTTCTGTCTTTCGTTCTGTCATTTCCATTGATGATTTACTGCTACATCAGAGCGATATGTCGCGTCTGCGGGGAAAGATTTTGTGATTCATACTATATTATCATTCCAATACAGACCCGATGCGCAAATTGCGCATCGCCTCTAAAATCAAGTTTCTTGAGCAGCGGCGGGTAACCACCCCTTCCGGACAAAACTCGCCAGTCAGCACACGCCCCATTGCGGACCTTGAACTTTGGGGCAATTTCTCGAATTATGGGGCCGTATGATCCTAGTTCCACGAAAGCCGTCTTGCGCCGCTGAGCGCATAATGTTCGCATCGGCCCTCGTTTTTCCGATAGCCATTGGGCTATTTGCGTTGTGGACAGGCTATCGTGAAATGTTTGATTGGCACGATATTTTGAAAGTTGTGCTTGCCGCTGTCCCTTCGTCTGCCCTTTTCACGGTAGTCGGATTCGTATTTCGAATGTTCCGCTTGCCCAAGCAACGCGAGTTCGAAGCCTACCAGAAATCGTTGAACTCTGTGTCCAGCGCAGATTAAACTCCTGGGCCCCATTCACGTCTGCAAGCCACCCGTTTTCGCCATTCCGGGCGGCGAGCGCTGCGCTCTATAGCCGTCCGTCCGGTGCTCGCCGCGCGCGAAGAAATGCAGCCTGACCGGACACGCACCAAAACGGCCCTTCCTTGACAGATGGCTAGCTTACGATGCAGCCTTTCAGGCAATCGAGACGATATTCACTCACCTCTATCTGGTGCGTCTATGCTTGGCTTCATTATTCCGTTTATATTTAGCCTGGCATTCTTCATCATCGCCGCGTTCACAGGCCCGACTGCACAGTGGGACAGATATTGCCTTGGCCTGAAAGAAGAAAAGAAAGAGAAATTTCATTCTTCAGTCCTTTGGAAAAAATATAAATCCGAAATCTTTGACGCTACCTATATGAGCCTTTCGATTTTAGCTGCGGCAGCCATCGGATTGGCCAACAGATTAGATGGCATTCAGCCTATATCTCGACTGCTCGTAGCCACCCCCTTAGCGTTGGTTACGTTAGGCCTACTGTGTTGGCGAATTCACCGGATTTGGCGACGTGCAAATCCTCGCAAAGAAGCCGATAGCTGCTAAGCTAGAGCGACTTTCAGCCTGTCCGGAAACCACCCAAGTCAAGCCTCCCAACCCCGCTCAGGCTGAGCTTGTCGAAGCCCCTCGAGGCTGGGCGCTCCGGCTCCCCTGCTTGGACAAGCCCAGCATGAACGGGGAAAGTGATGCATGGCTCCCAAACCCGTCATCTTCCCGTCACCAAACGGGCGCAGGAACCACCGCCCTCAACGGCCCATCCCTTCCCCCTTGCTTTTCGACGCGATCGCAGCCAAATGCGCGTCGCGTTTGGACGCGCCAGTCGGGCTGGAAAAATACCATGAACATGACTCACCCCTTCCTTGATGTCGACGGGGACAAACTGCGCGAAGAGTGCGGTATTTTCGGTGTTATCGGGGCAAAGGAAGCCGCGGCCATCACCGCCGCCGGGCTCCATTCGCTCCAGCACCGCGGGCAGGAGGCGGTGGGCATCACCAGCTTCTCCGGCGCGGAGTTCCACTCGCACCGCGGCATCGGCCACGTGGCGCAGGTGTTCCGCCAGAAGGAAGTGGACACCCTCCCCGGCTCGATGGCCTCGGGTCACGTGCGCTACGCCACTACCGGCGGCTCGGGACTTCGCAACGTCCAGCCGCTGTTCGCCGATCTTGCCGACGGCGGCTTCTCGATCGCCCACAACGGCAATATCTCCAACGCGATGACGCTCAAGCGCGATCTCGTGGCCAAGGGCTCGATCTTCCAGTCGACCTCCGACACCGAGGTGATCATCCACCTCGTCGCCACCAGCCGCTACCCCACGCTGCTCGACCGCTTCGTCGATGCCCTGCGCATGGTGGAAGGCGCCTACTCGCTGATCTGCATGAACAACGAGGGCATGATCGCCTGCCGCGATCCGCTGGGCATCCGCCCGCTGGTGATGGGCCGCATTGGCGACGCCATCGTCTTCGCCTCCGAAACCGTCGCGCTCGACATCGTCGGCGCCGACTTCGTGCGCACGATCGAGCCGGGCGAAATGGTGCAGGTCGATCACAAGGGCACGATCTCCAGCCACCGCCCGTTCGGCAATCCCTCGCCGCGCCCGTGCATCTTCGAGCACGTCTATTTCTCGCGCCCCGACTCGGTCATGGACGGCCTTTCGGTCTACCAGGTCCGCAAGCAGATCGGCGTCGAACTGGCCAAGGAATCCTTCGCCGACGCCGACGTGGTCATCCCCGTACCCGACAGCGGCGTTCCCGCCGCGATCGGCTATGCGCAGGAATCGGGCATCCCGTTCGAGCTGGGCATCATCCGCTCGCACTACGTGGGCCGCACCTTCATCCAGCCCGGTGACGCCGCCCGGCACGCCGACGTGAAGCGCAAGCACAACGCCAACCGCGCCGTCGTCGAAGGCAAGCGCATCATCCTCATCGACGATTCGATCGTGCGCGGCACGACCTCAAAAAAGATCGTCGAGATGATGCGCGATGCGGGTGCCGCCGAAGTGCACATGCGCATCGCCAGCCCGCCGACCGAGCACTCGTGCTTCTACGGCGTCGATACGCCCGAGCGCTCCAAGCTGCTGGCGGCGACGATGGACACCGAGGCGATGGCCGACTTCATCAAGGCCGACAGTCTGGCCTTCGTCTCGATCGACGGCCTCTACCGCGCCGTCGGCGAATCGGAGCGCAAGAAGAGCTGCCCGCAGTTCTGCGACGCCTGCTTCTCGGGCGAATACCCGACCAAGCTGACCGACTTCTCGGACCGCTTCCCGGAACTCGACGCAGCGTGACATTCAAGGATCAGGTCGCACTCGTCACCGGCGCCAGCCGGGGTATCGGTGAAGCCACTGCCGTTGCGCTGGCCGCTGAGGGCGCGCATGTCGTCCTGACCGGGCGCGATACCAAGGCGCTCGAACGCGTCGAAGAGCGCATCTATGACGCAGGCGGATCGGCGACCATCGCCCCCGTCGATCTCGTCGAGCCCGACGGCATCGCACGCCTCGCCAGTGCCGTGCAGGACCGCTGGGGCCGGCTCGACGTGCTGGTGATCAACGCGGCGATCCTGCCCGAACTCACCAGCGTCGCCGACATCGACCAGCGCGCCTTCAACAAAGCGCTGACCACCAACGTTCTCTCGACGCAGGCACTGATCGCGAATTTCGATCCGCTGCTGAAGAAGAGCCCGAACGCACGCGTGGTGGGCCTGACCACCACCGTCGCGCAGGCGCCGCGCGCCTACTGGGGGGCCTACGGCGCCACCAAGGCCGCGTTCGAGGTGCTGCTGGACTGCTACGCCCAGGAAACCGCCAAGACCTCGAACATTCGCATCGCCATCGTCAACCCCGGCGCGACCCGCACCGCCATGCGCGCGCGGGCCTATCCGGGCGAGGCACCGGCCTCGGTCAAGCCGCCCGAAGTCGTGGCGGACCGCCTCACGGCGCTGCTCGGAGAGAGTTTCGCGACGGGCCACCGGGAAACCGTTAACCAGCCGCAATAACCGGATCGTAACCCCAAACTGGGACACATCGGGCAAATAGGCGTTGTAGACACGTCGTAATTTGCGCGAGGTCGCCCATGGATCACACCCAGCAGGAACGCTACGCCGCCGCTGCGCAGGAAGACCGCAGCGCGCATCGCAACCGCATTTCGATCCCTGCCACGCTGCGCCCCTCCGGGTCCAAAAGTTTCCAGACGGCAGTGCGCGACTTGTCGCTCTCCGGCTTTTCGGCGACCGCGATGAGCCATATCGCGCCGCGCACGATGTGCTGGCTGACGCTGCCCGGCAGGGAAGAGGCGCTGCCCGCAAAAGTGGTGTGGTGGGACAACGGGCTTGTCGGCTGCGCTTTCGAGCACCTTCTGGAACCGCATGAACTGGATGCGGTCATGACGCGCTGGAATCGCGATCGACGCTAACCGTCATCCCGGCGAAAGCTGGGACCGCTCTCGGCGCATGGTAAGATTGCGGCGAGGCTTCTCTAAAGTCAGCGGCGCCCTGCCGATGGGACGCATCATGGTCATAGCGGTCCCAGCCTTCGCTGGGATGACGGGCTTTGATCTCGACGATCGCCTCTCAATCGAGCGTCTTCACCAGCGTCACTTGCGCCACATCGATCCCGCCGCCGAGGAATCCACCCTCGCAGTACATCAGATAAAACCGCCAGAGCCGCACGAATCGCTCGTCGAAGCCCGAGGGCAAACGCCCTCCCTCCACCGCGAGATCGAAGTTCGCCCGCCATTCGCGCAAGGTGCGCGCATAGTCCGCCCCGAAACCGACGCGATCCTCCCAGACCAGCCCCCTCTCCTCGGCCAACGCGCGGAACTCACTCTCGCGAATCAGCATGCCGCCGGGGAAGATGAAGGTCTGGATGAAGTCGGCGCTGCGGGCATAGCCCTCGAAGATCGCATCAGGCATCGAGATCAGTTGCAGCGCCGCCAGCCCACCCGGCTTGAGGTTGCGCGCGATGCAGTCGAGGAATTCCGGCCAGTAGGCCTGCCCCACCGCCTCGACCATCTCCACCGACATGATCGCGTCGTACTGACCGATAACGTCGCGATAGTCCTGCTTGCGGAAATCGACGCTGCCACGTCCGTCACTGCGCTCGAACGTCCAGCGTTCACGCGCATAGGCAAGCTGCTGGTCCGAGAGGCTGATCGCATCGACGTGCACCTCGGCATGGCTGGCCACGAAGGCCGCAAGCGTGCCCCAGCCGCAGCCGATCTCCAGCACACGATCGCCGGGTTCCAGCTCCAGCCGCTCGACGATCGCGCCCGCCTTGGCCGACTGCGCGACGTCCAGTTCGGTCACGAACTGGGCATAGGGGTTCGGTCCGGCGGCGACTTCGGAATAGAGCGCGCTGGAATAGAGCATCGTCTCGCCCAGCCACTGCCCGTAGAAGTCGTTGCCGAGGTCATAGTGCGCGTGGATGTTCTTCAGCGAACCCTTGCGCGTATTGCGATGAAGCGCGTGCAGCGCACGGGTGAGCAGCCGCCACGGACCATGCGCACGGCCGGTGTTTCCCAGCGCCATGGCATTGTCCATGAACAACGCGAACAGCGGCACCGGGTCCGGGCTGTCCCACTCGCCGAGGTCCCAGGCCTGATACCAGCCGACCGACCCCGCCGTCGCCAGCCGCAGCAGCGCGCGCCAGCTAGTGATCTCCACCACGGCATCGAAACCGGACTGACGACCGCCGAGCAGCCGGGTCTGACCGCCGGGCAGCGTCGCCATGATCGAACCGCGCTCCAGCCCGCGATCAATGCGGTCGAGGATCCGGTGCACCCCGCCTGACCACAGCCGCGCCAGCAACTGGGAGCCGACGCCGATCGCGCGTCCCCCGTCCACAAGTTCCCCACCTCTGCCCGGCGCCTGTGCGTTCATGGCGCGATGATGGACTCGATTTCGTCGCTCGGCAATTGGTTAGCTGGCCTGTCCAATCTCCCTCGAAAACATTGAGTGCGGACTGGTTCTCTGGAAGAAAAACCGTGCGTTCCGGAACAGTTACGCGGCAGGACCGCTTTCATCATCGTCTACCACACGGAGTTTGATGCAATGATGAAGGGTGCTCTGATCGGCAGCGTGCTGGCCATGTCGATGCTTTCCGGCTGCCAGTCCTACACTAGCCGTCACGACATGCGCGAAGCCCGCCGCGACGTTCGCGACGCCTATCGCTATGGCGACCGCCGCGATCAACGCGAGGCGAAGCGCAACGCGCGGGAAACCCGCCGCGATTACCAGCGCGACAACCGCTGCGGCCCAGCTTACGGCCGCCCCTGCTGATCGACGGCGCTTCGGCAGCGGGGCTGAGCGTCTCTACCCGCCCTTCGCCTGCTGCCACGCCGACAGCGCCCGCTCGCGCGCGTCGCGGTGCTCGATCAGCTTGTCGGGGTAGCCTTTCGGCCGCTTGCCCGAGGGCGGATCGTGGATATCCGCGTCGGACAGGTCCGCCAGCTCCGGCACCCATTCGCGGATATAGCCTGCCGCGTCGAACTTCTCCGACTGGGTGAGCGGGGCCATGATCCGCACGAACATGTTGGCGTCCACCCCTGATCCGGCGGTCCACTGCCAGTTCACCGCATTGCTGCCGTAGTCCGCATCGACCAGCGTGTCCCAGAACCACTGCTCGCCCGCGCGCCAGTCGATGAGGAGATGCTTCACGAGGAAACTCGCCGCGATCATCCGCACGCGGTTGTGCATCCAGCCGGTGTGCCACAACTGCCGCATCCCGGCATCGACGATGGGATAGCCGGTGCGCCCCTGCTGCCACGCCTCCAGATCGCGCGTGCTGGTGCGCCAGGGGAACGCGCCGAAGGGATCGCGCGCGTAGCGGCCGCCGTAGTCCGGATACTGCAGGATCACGTTCTGCGCATAATCGCGCCAGCCGATCTCGCCGAGGAACGTAGCGACCGAGCCGCCCGCGTCCGCCACCGCATGCCAAACCTGCGCGGGCGAGACCTCCCCGAAGTGCAGGTGCGGCGAAAGCATGGACGTGCCCTCCACACCCGGCAGGTTACGCTGCCCTTCATAGGATGAGGCTTCCTCGACGAAGGCGTGTAGCCGCTTGCGCGCGCCCTCCTCTCCCGGTTCCCACATCGCGCGCATGCCGCCCGCCCAGTCGGGCGTGGTGGGGAGTAGTTTCCAGTCGGCCAGCGTATCCGACTCCGGCCACTTCGACGGCGCAGCAATCGTCTGCGGCCGCCGCTGCGGATCATGCGGCGGCATCCGCTCACGCAAGGCGCGCCAGAACGGCGTGTAGATCTTGTAGAGCCCGCCCGAGCCGGTCGTCACCGAGCCCGGCGGGGCGAGGTAGTTGCCGTGGTGCAGGCAAAGCGTCAGCACCTTGCCCCCCATCTTGCCCACTGCCTTTTCGGCATTGCGCCACCACGGTTCGTAGTGATGCAGCGCGTGGACCTCCTGCGCACCGGTTTCCTCGGCCAGCTTGGCGAGAACCTCATCGCTTCTCCCCCGCCGCAGGATCAGCCGCGAGCCCTTCTCCCGCAAAGCCGCGTCGAGGCTTTCGAGCGAATGGTGCAGCCACCAGCGCGAGGCGCCGCCCATGGCGCGGTGCCTGGGCGTCTCGTCGTCCAGAATGTAGACAGGGATCACCGGCCCCTTGCGCGCGGCCTCGGCGATGGCAGGTTGATCGGACAGGCGCAGGTCGCGCCGCAGCCAGACGATGACAGGAGAACTCATGAGCGGGGCAACGTCCTTCGATAACCGGCGTTCCCTAGCGCGATGACGCTTTCGATGCACCACCGTCGGGCCTTGATCCTCGCCGCCGCCTTATGCTGGCTGGGTGTAGCCGTGATCGCACTGGCAGTGCACGGCGGCCATGCCGAAGCTCTCGACCGGACCGGCCTGCTGTTCTGGCGCGACGACACGCTCGAGCCGCTTGGCCCGGTCAAGCTGCTGGAGGCCGTGCGCGACGTGACGGCGCTTGGCGGGGTGCTGCTGCGCAACCTCTTCGCCATCGGCACGATCGTGGCGCTGCTTTTCCTGCGGCAGCGGCGGGAGGCCCTGCTCTTCGCGCTCACCGTCATGGCCGGCTGGCTGGTCAACAGCGCCCTCAAGGCGCTCGTAGGACGCCCACGTCCGGAGATCGTGCCTCATCTCACCGAAGCGGGCGGTAACAGCTTCCCGAGCGGGCATAGCTTCAATGCCGCGGTCATATATATCGCAATGGCGCTAGCCTTCGGGGCGATGAGCAACCGTCCCTCGGTGCGCCGCACGCTCATTGGTGCCGCACTTTTCGGCACCCTTGCGATCGCATGGAGCCGGGTCTGGCTCGGCGTCCACTGGCCGAGCGACGTGGTCGCCGGATGGCTGGGCGGCGCCGGGTGGGCTTTCCTCGCGAACGCCCTGTTTCAGCGCCCCGCGCAGCTTGCCGCCGAGGCGGTCAGCGCGCTGGACAGTCCGCCGGAACCCTCGCCGAAACATTGAAGTTGCGGCTGAGACGCGGCCCGGTGAACCGCGCGTCGCCAAAAGTCACCACGGCGCGGCACCCCTGCCGCTCGATCCGCGCCATCGGCAACTGCGACCACGCGAGGAACTTGACGACTTCCGGCGTGGCGACGGCAGCCTTGCGCACCAGTGGATCGGCCATGTTGTCGGCTATAGGATGCTCGGCGGAAACCAGCCCTGCAGGATCGTGGAACGGATCATAGCGACCATAGAAAATGCGCCCCGCCTGCCGCCAGATCATGTCGCGCCGCCAGAACAGCAAAGGCTCGGGCGAGGCAAAGATACGGTCGGGGTTGAAGGCCGAGTCATTCTGGCGCGGTGCATCCCACGCCATCGCGGAAATCCCGATGTTGAGCGCGATGAAGCCGATCACGCCCGCCAGCGCCGCGACGGCAGGCTTTGCCGATTTCCACCGCCACGCTAGCCACAGCCCCAAACCCATGATCGCCAGCAGCCAGGGCGAGACGATGAACAACCCGTCGGTATGGAACCACCGCCCGCTCGTCGGCGAGAGAAGTTGCACTGCATACGTGTTCTGCAGGTCGAGCAGCGGATGCGTCAGCGCGCCGAGATAGCATAGCGCCAGCAGCCATCCGAACCGCATCGGCAACCCGCTGCGGAAAGTGGCGCCGCGCGATGCCTGCCAGCGATCGAACAGCCAGAGCAACCCCGCCAGCAGGGGCGGCATCAACAACACTCCCCCGACCAGCCCATGCGTGAAGCCTCGGTGCATGGCGAGCGGAGCCCAAGACGCCCAGCCGAAGAACACATCGATGTCCGGCATGTTCGCCGCCAGCACGCAGGCCGCGAGCCCCTTGCGTGTCCGGCGCTTGAGGCCCGTTTCAGCAAGCACCCAGCCGACCAGGCTGTGCGTCAGGTTATCCATGAGAGACAGATAGTTGCATCGCAGACTTTATCGGGTTTGCGATGCAGCATTGCAAGCCGTCAGTCCACGGTCCAAGTCTGTCCCTTGCCAAGCAGCTTCGAAAGGTCCGCACTCTTTCCCGCCGTCAGGCTTGCCCGCTCGGCGACGACGGCACTTTCGAAAGTCGGCGCCGGATCGTCGTAAATCACCCCCAGCGCCATCGGAAACTCACCGAAGGGCATCTCCACCAGCATATGCGCGAGGCCCCGGTTGCGCACATTGTGAACCGCGACCCCCGCCGCCCGCCAGTCGCCATCGCCCACATCGACGACTTTTAGCGAAAGGGTCTCAAGATCGAGTGACAACCCTTTGGTTTTCTTTGCGAACAAAAGCGGTTCGCCGTCCTGGCAGACGATCTGCATATCCGATGCGACGGCCTTGGCCGTGAAGTCGTCGAAGCGATCCTTGTTATAGACGATGCAGTTCTGGAAGATTTCAAGGAACGCCGCGCCCTTGTGCGCATAGGCGGCCTTGAGAACGTCCGGCAGGTCCTTGGACACGTCGTAGCCGCGCGCCACGAACCTTGCGCCAGCCCCCAGCGCGAAGGCGCAGGGGCTCGCCGGACGATCCACCGAGCCGATCGGCGAGGTCGGCGACGGCGTTCCCACCCGGCTCGTCGGCGAGTACTGCCCCTTGGTCAGCCCGTAGATCTCGTTGTTGAACAGCAGGATCTGGCAGTCGAGGTTGCGGCGCAGGACGTGCATCGTGTGATTGCCGCCGATCGACATGCCGTCCCCGTCACCGGTGACGATCCACACGTCGAGTTCGGGATTGGCCAGCTTGATCCCCGTCGCGACGGCCGGGGCGCGGCCGTGGATGGTGTGGAAGCCATAGCTCTCGACGTAATACGGGAAGCGGCTGGAGCAGCCGATGCCCGATACGAACACAGTGTTCTTCGGGTCCGCACCGACCATCGGCAGGGTGCGCTGCACCGCCTTGAGAATCGCATAGTCGCCGCATCCGGGGCACCAGCGTACTTCCTGGTCGGTTTCCCAGTCCTTCAGCGTGGTCTGGATCGGGGTCATGTCGTTCATGATGAGATCTATCCTGACGAATTGGGCCTAAGCACTCAGGGTCGTTCGATTTCCGGTGCCGGAAGCTGCGTCTCGTTGACCGAGACTTCGCCGCCCTCGTTGCCGGGGACCGCATCGAAGAAGGTCGCGATGGCGGCCTCGATCTCGGCGATGGCAAAGGGCTGGCCGCTGGTCTTGGAGAGCGGCACCGCATCGATCAGGAAGTGGTCGCGCAGGACCGTCTTGAACTGCCCGGTGTTCATCTCCGGCACCACGACCTGTTCGAACCCGGCCAGCAGTCCGCCAAGGTTCAGGGGTAGCGGCCAGATGTGGCGGACATGAATGTGGCTGACGTCCAGCCCCTTGCGCCGCGCCCGCCGCACCGCCTGATGGATCGGCCCGAAGGTGGATCCCCAGCCGACCACCGCCAGCCTGCCCGACGCCGCCCCGAGCGCCACCTCCTGCGGCGGCACGGCGCCCGCGACGGCGTCCACCTTGGCCTTGCGCGCGTCGGTCTGGGCCTGATGGACGTCGGGGGCATAGTCGATATTGCCGGTGTCCACGGCCTTCTCGATGCCGCCGATGCGGTGCATCAGCCCCGGCGTCCCCGGCCTGATCCATGGCCGCACTCCGCGCCGGTCGCGCCTGAAGGGCAGGGGCTTGCCTTCCGGGTTGTTGGTCTCGGTCAGGAATTCCACCGGGAACGGGGTAAAGCCGCCGGGATCAGGCACCTTCCATGGCTCCGAGGCATTGGCGATGTAGCCGTCGGTCAGCAGGATCACCGGCGTCATGAACTGCGTGGCGATGCGGCAGGCCTCGATCGCGCATTCGAAGGCATCGGCAGGCGAGCGCGCGGCGATCACCGGCAGCGGGGCATCGCCGTTGCGCCCGTAGACTGCCTGATAGAGATCCGATTGCTCGGTCTTGGTCGGCAGCCCGGTGGACGGCCCTCCCCGCTGCGAATTGACGATGACCAGCGGCAGTTCGGTCATGATCGCCAGCCCCATCGCCTCCCCCTTGAGCGCGATGCCCGGCCCCGACGAGGACGTGACCCCCAAATGCCCGGCATAGGACGCGCCGATCGCTGCGCAGATGGCCGCGATCTCGTCCTCGGCCTGGAAGGTGGTGACGCCGAACTCCTTCATCTTCACGAGGTGATGCAGCACCGCCGAAGCTGGCGTGATCGGATAGCCTCCGAAGAACATCTCCAGCCCCGCCAGTTGCGCCCCCGCCACCAGCCCGAGCGACACCGCCTCCGCCCCGGTCACCGTGCGGTAGAGCCCCGGCTCGGTCGGCACCGGATCGATATGCAGCTTGCGCAGCGGGCCGGTGAGTTCCGCCGTCTCGCCATAGGCATGCCCGGCGTTGAGCGCGGCGATGTTCGCCTCGGCCAGTACCGGCGCATGCGCGAACTTGGCATGGAGCCAGTCGACCAGCGGGCGGCGGTCGCGGTCGAACATCCACAGCGCCAGGCCAAGCGTCCACATGTTCTTGCAGCGCAGCGCTTCCTTGTTGCCAAGCCCGAAAGGCTTCACCGCCTCCAGTGTCAGCGCCGAGATGTCGAAGGCCAGCACGTCCCACTTCGCGAGGCTGCCGTCCTCCAGCGGGTTTTCTGCGTACTTCGCCTTTTCGAGGTTGCGCTTGTTGAACTCGCCGGTGTCGGCGATCACGAGGCCGCCGGGCTTGAGCGCGCCGACGTTCACCTTCAGCGCCGCCGGGTTCATCGCCACCAGAACGTCCGGCGCATCGCCCGCCGTGGTAATCTCCTGCGACCCGAAATTGATCTGGAAAGCGGAGACTCCGAACAGCGTGCCCTGCGGCGCGCGGATCTCGGCGGGAAAGTCCGGGAATGTGGCAAGGTCATTGCCGGCAAGCGCCGTGGACAGCGTGAACTGGCCGCCGGTCAACTGCATCCCGTCGCCCGAGTCGCCCGCGAAGCGAACGACGACCGCTTCTACGGGCGATGTCTCGACAGCGGATGCGTCGGTATCGTGGTCTCCGGCCAGTGTCGCCATGGTCTATCCTCTGCTGCCGGTCCGCGCCGGTTTCTGCGTCGAGGCTGCGGACTCAGGTTCCCAATGACAAATTAGTTTTCTCTTGAGCGAACAAACTTCCGGTTTGTCAGCATCGGAGGAGTGTGGACCTCAATGCGGGCTAGTCAAGCGCCGGTGGTTCCGCCATCCTGTGGCCATGAGGCAGACATGGGTGCAATTCCTGTCGAATCGCGTAGAGAGCCCCTCCCCTTCAATTCGGATTCGCCTATCTCGATGAACGATTTCTCGTCCCTGCCCTATCGCCCCTGCGTCGGGGTCATGCTCGTCAACGCCGACGGCAAGGTCTTCGTCGGCAAGCGGATCGACACGCGCGAAGGCGACTGGTGGCAGATGCCGCAAGGCGGCGTCGACGACGGCGAAGACCTCAAAGAAGCCGCCTTTCGCGAACTGCACGAGGAAACCGGCGTCACCAGGAAGCATGTCAAGCTGCTGTCGCAGACCCGCGAGGAACTGCTCTACGACCTGCCGCCTGAACTTGTCGGCAAGCTGTGGAAGGGCAAATATCGGGGGCAGCGCCAGCATTGGTTCCTCGCCCGGTTCGAAGGAAGCGATGCCGACATCGACCTGAATGCGCACAAGCCAGCCGAGTTCTGCGACTGGAAATGGGTCGAGGCGGCATTGCTGCCGGACCTCATCGTGCCTTTCAAGAAGCGTGTCTATCGTGCTGTTCTGGAAGAGTTCAAGACGCTGATCTGAGGCTTACGTCGTCCCGGACTTGATCCGGGACCGGTGGCCGTGAACCACCGATCTTGCTGCGCGAGCAACACGCTCACACCTAAAGACGGCCACCGGTCCCGGATCAAGTCCGGGACGACGGCGGCGGCAAACCCGCTCAGGCTGAGCCTGTCGAAGCCCCCGCGCAGATAGCGCCGCGCTTCAGTTTTCCGAAACCGCCGTCTTTGGCGTGACCGCATCGGCAGTGACCATGCGCGGCGTCGGCCCCTTGGCGATCGCGCCCGCCAGCGACTGCGCTTCCGCACAGTCCTTGCCGCACAGCGTCTGGAGCCGCGCGAGATTGCGGTTGGCCTTCTCGGTCGCGCCCTTTTCGGCCAGCGCCATCCCTTCGCCCGCCAGCGCCGTGACGTTGCGCGGATCGCTGGTCAGCGCGACACGGTAGTAATGCAAAGCCTTGCCCTGCATGCCTTGACGGCGCGTGGCGTCGGCCAGCGAGAGCAGCACGGTCACGCTGCCAGGCTCGACCGTCAGCGCCGATTCATAGGCGTCGATTGCCCCGTTAACGTTCCCCGCCGCAGCGGCAGCGCGGCCCTCGCTCAGCAGCATGCTGGCGCGCGGATCGAGTTGCTCGGGCGGTTGCGACAGAAGAACGCTGGAGGACGTGGCGGCTAGCAGGGAAAGGGCAACGGCAACGGGCGTATAACGCATCAGCAGGTCCTTGGCCGAGGTTTTCGTCCTCATCATGACGTGACGCTATCACAGCCTGACGAAGCGCGCGACGAAAAACCCGTCGGTTCCATCGCTCGAGGGAGAGAGACGCAGGCCGGCGCCGCGCGAGGTTCCGGCGGGCAAAACAGGCAGTTCGGCGCGCCAGTCGGGATGGCGGGTCAAGAAACCTTTGGCCTGATCCGCGCCTTCCGCGTCGAGCAGCGAGCAGGTCACGAAGACCAGCCGCCCGCCCGACTTCACCAGCGTCGCCGCGATGTCGAGCAGGCGTGACTGGATCGCCACGTAGCGTTCAAGCTGCTTGTCGGTCAGGCGCCAGCGGGCTTCCGGGTTGCGGCGCCAGGTGCCGGTACCCGAGCACGGCGCATCGACGAGCACCGCATCGGCCGTACCGACGAAAGGCTCAAGCGCCTGCATCTCGCGGTTGGCGTCGAGGAGCAAAGTCTCGATCCCGGTCGCCCCGGCCCGCTCTGCGCGAGGCGGCAGGCGTTGCAGGCGCGCGCGGTCGGCGTCGCAGGCGATCAGCCGCCCGGCGTTCTCCATCGCTGCGGCGAGCGCGAGGGTCTTGCCCCCTGCCCCGGCGCACAAGTCGATCACCGTCTCGCCCGGCCGCGCGGCGACAACCTCGCAGGTGAGTTGCGAGCCCGCATCCTGCACCTCAATCGTGCCTTCGAGGTAAGCGGGCGACTGCTCGATCTTCGTCTCGGGCGGGTAGCGCCAGCCGTGCGCGGCGACGGTCTTCTCCCCGCCTTCGGGGAGGTCGAGACTGCCGGACTTAAGCGTGTTGACGCGGATGTCGAGCGGCGCGCGGTCCAGCAAGGCTTCAGGATGTTCGACGCCGCTGTCGGCGAAACGCTGCATCAGCCATGCCGGAGCGACACCGGCCTCGGCCTTGGGCTCGGCGGCATCGATCGGTGCAGGTGCGTGGCGCGATCCGTCGAACAGAGCCGCAATTTGCGGGTCGATATCCGCGACACGCAGCATGGCGGTGCGGCCGGTCGCGGGGATTTCCCCGCAGGCGCGGATGGCGCGGTAGGCGAGTTCACGAACCGCGCGGCGGTCCCCGCTCCCTGCCCAGCGGCGGGCGCGGAACCACTCGGAAATCAGGCGATCGGCAGGCGCGCCGTTGGACCGCGCGGCCTCGATGACGAGATCGAGCACCTCAATGGCTGCCTGAATGCGGGCTGCGGGGGTCAATTCACCCCTCCCGCCTGCAGGAGAGGCCGAGGGTGGGCGCATGAGAACGCGAGGTCGGCGTCAGTGCCCACCCCGCTGCGACTAAGGGCCTGCGGCCCAAGTCTCGCTACCCCTCCCGCTTGCGGGAGGGGGTTAGCTGCCTCAGCGCGTCGGATAGTTCGGTGCCTCGCGGGTGATCGTCACGTCGTGGACGTGGCTCTCGCGCAGGCCCGCATTGGTGATGCGGATGAACTTGGAGTTCTTGCGCAGGTCCTCGATCGTCGCCGAGCCGGTGTAGCCCATCGCCGCCTTGATGCCGCCCACCAGCTGGTGGATGACGTCCTTGGCGGCGCCCTTGAACGCGACCTGGCCTTCGATGCCCTCGGGCACCAGCTTCATCTGGTCCTTGATGTCGCCCTGGAAGTAGCGGTCCGCCGAGCCGCGGCCCATCGCGCCGACCGAGCCCATGCCGCGGTACGACTTGTAGGCCCGGCCCTGGTACAGGAACGTCTCGCCCGGCGCTTCCTCGGTGCCCGCGAGCATCGAGCCGACCATGATCGTCGAGGCACCGGCGGCCAGCGCCTTGGCGGCGTCACCCGAAGTGCGCAGGCCGCCGTCGGCGATGACCGGCACGCCCGCCTTCTCGGCTTCCTCGGCGGCTTCCATCACAGCGGTGAGCTGCGGCACGCCGACACCCGCGACGATGCGCGTGGTGCAGATCGAGCCCGGGCCGATGCCGACCTTCACGCAATCCGCGCCCGCGTCGATCAGCGCCTTGGCGGCTTCGGCAGTGGCGATGTTGCCGGCGATGACCTGCGCCGAATTCGACAGCTTCTTCACCCGCTCGACCGCCAGAGCAACGTCGCGGTTGTGGCCATGCGCTGTGTCGATGACGACAACGTCGCACTCGGCCGCCAGCAGCGCCTCGGTGCGGGCGAAGCCCTTGTCGCCCACGGTGGTGGCGGCGGCGACGCGCAGGCGGCCTGCTTCGTCCTTGGTCGCCTCGGGGAAAAGGACGGCCTTCTCGATGTCCTTGACGGTGATGAGGCCGACGCAGTGGAAGCCCTCATCGACGACCAGCAGCTTCTCGATGCGGCGGGCGTGCAGCAGGCGGCGCGCCTCGTCCTGATCGACGCCGACCTTCACGGTTGCGAGGTTCTCATGCGTCATCAGTTCTCGCACCGGCTGCGCGGCGTTGGCGGCAAAACGCACGTCGCGGTTGGTGAGGATGCCGACGAGCTTGCCCGACGCCTCGACCACCGGGATGCCGCTGATGCGGTTCGCGGTCATCAGCGCCTGCGCCTCGCCCAGCGTGGCATCGGGGCCGATGGTGATGGGATTGACGACCATGCCGCTCTCGAAACGCTTGACCTGGCGGACGGCGGCGACCTGCTCCTCGATCGACAGGTTGCGGTGCAGCACGCCGATGCCGCCCATCTGCGCCATGACGATCGCCATCTGCGCCTCGGTCACGGTGTCCATGGCGGAGGAGATCACGGGGATGTTCAGCCCGATCGTGCGGGTCAGCATGGAGCGGGTATCGGCCTGGGTCGGCACGATGTCGGACTTGGCGGGACGCAGGAGTACGTCGTCGAAAGTGAGTCCGAGCTGGATATCCATGTGCGCCACCAATGCCTTCGAGGGGGAGAATCGTGGCGGCCCATGTAATCAAAGGGGGCGGTTTGGGCTAGGGGGCGAATCCCATGTTTTTCGCGTTTCTGGTGCGACAGGTCCGGCTATTTCGCCGAGACCGGCGCCTTTGCCACCATGGGCGTGACCGGCACCTTGCGCGTATCGGCGAACCAGCGGCCCAACGCAGTCAGCATCTTCACGTCGTCGCTGGCCCCGCCAAGCTCGATCGGGTGGGACAGATCGTCGCTCGGCCGGTGATAGTCGCCGTCGAAGAAAGCGCGCATCCGCTCGATGTCGCCATAGGACGTCGTCACCATGACGGCGGGAATGTCGTGCTGCAGCAAGGCCCAGCCATCCTGCCGTTTCACGTATTCATTGGCGTCGTTGTTCTCGCGCAGCTTGAAGCCTTCCGCCTTGGCGACTTTGGCGATGTCCTTGTCGAGCCCGGTCATGCCGCGTCCGACGATGGCGAAGGGCGTCTTGCGCGGCGCGATGGCGATCGAATCGATGTTGAAGGCCGCGACGATCCGCTCCAGCGGCAGCGGCGGGCTCTCGGCAAAGGCGTGCGCGCCCAGCAGCCCGAGTTCCTCCGCCGTGGTGGCGAGGAAATAGACGTCGCGGTCCATCTGCGGGCTGCGCGACAGACGGCGCGCCACTTCGGTCAGCGCTGCGACGCCACTGGCGTTGTCCACCGCACCGTTGCAGATGACGTCCTCGGCGGGAGGCTCGCCGCATTCTCCGAAATGGTCCCAATGAGCCACGAACAGCACCGCGCCCGCCTGCTTGCTGCGCCCCGGCAGCTTGCCGATCAGGTTATGCGTTCGGATCGTCGTCTCGTCCGTCGCGGCTTCCAGCGAGGCGGTGACGTCCAGCACGATGGGCGCGAAATCGTCCTTGCTTGCCGCCTGCTCCAGATCATCGAAAGTATGCGCGGTGCCCTTGAGCAGGGTTTCCATCGTCGCGCGGCCGATGAACGCCTCGAGGTCGCCGCCCAGCGCCTCGTCCGAGAGCGCGTAGCCCGAACGCCGACGCCGGGCCGCTACCTCGTCCAGCGTGCGCTCGCCATCTAGCACGGTCAGCACGGCCGAAGCGCCCAGCGCGAGCAGTTCGTTCTGGCGCGCGCTGTCGGGCGTGTTCCCGTCGAGCACCACGGCGATGCGGCCGGCCAGTTCGTTGCGGGTGAAGTCCTGGCTGCGCGCGCGGCCGACGAAGAGCAGCGGCGCATTGCGCACCAGCGAACGCTTGCCAGAGGTGAAGACCAGTACGTCGCTAGGCGCAATGGTGGCGCGGAAGCCCTTGCGCAGGAAGCGGGCGGAACCGCTCGACGGTTCGTGAGCGACGACGGTAACCGGCGCGAACCACTCATTGCCCGGATCATTGGTGCCCGAGACAAGGCCGATGTCGAACCACTGCTTGGCAAGGTAGCGCAGCGTCTTCGCCTCGCCATCGGTGCCGGGTTCACGGCCATCGAAATCGTCGCTGGCGAGGATCTGGATATGCGCGCGCAGCCGGTCCTCGATCTCGCGGTCGGCGCGGCTGACGCTGGCGGCAACGACGCCGATGGGAACTCCTACGGCGAAAAGCGCGAAGAACGCTGCCGTCCTCCACGCACTTTTCCCTGCTGCACGTCCCACTGCCCGGATGCCCGACTTCATTTCACCGCACCTATACGACACATTTTCGAGCACGGTTGTAAAATTTCCTCCAATCGCGTGCAGTTGCAACATTTCCCGCTTCATCGCTCGATAATGACGCAGCCGCGCAACACTCGGGAGACTTGCGGAACACCCCCGAGTTCTGCGAATTGATCTGCACGCGAGACGCTGCCCGGCAACGGCGGAAAGAGGATACGGCACCCATGCGGCTGGACGATTTCGACCCCGACAACATCAAGGTCACCGAAGGCGGCAGCCGTGGCGGCGGCTTTCCCATCGGCGGCGGCAAGCTAGGCTGCGGCGGCCTGATCATCGTGCTGATCGGCGCCCTCGTCTTCGGCGTGGACCCGGGGCAGATGCTCGGCACCTTGGAGAACGTACAGCAGCAGGTGCCGACCACCACGCAGCAACCGGCGGGCGGTGCGCGCAGCGCCACCGAGATCTGCACGCAGAACGCCTACTCGCGCGAATCGTGCAATGCGCTGTCCTCGCTCGACAAGACCTGGCAGCCGCTGTTCCAGAAGGCCAACGTGCCCTTCGAGCAGCCAATGCTGCACTTCTACACCGGCGGCACCCGCAGCGGCTGCGGCGCGGCAAGCAGCGCGATGGGGCCGTTCTACTGCCCCGCCGACCAGGGCATCTACATCGACGTCAGCTTCTACGACCAGATGGACAAGCAGCTCGGCGCCCGGGGCGACTTCGCGCGCTATTATGTGATGGCGCATGAGTACGGGCACCATGTCCAGCACCTCACCGGCCTCGACCAGCAGGTGCGAAAGGCGCAGCAGCAGGATCCCCGGCAGGAGAATGCCCTGCAGGTGAAGATGGAACTGCAGGCAGACTGCTACGCGGGCGTATGGGCTGCCAGGAACCGCGACCGCATCGAGCCCGGCGACATGGAGGAAGGTCTGACCGCCGCCAGCGCGATCGGCGACGACACGCTGATGAAGAACGCCGGACAGGCGGTGACGCCGGAGAGTTTCACCCACGGCTCCAGCGCCGAGCGCATGCGCTGGCTCAAGCGCGGCCTCGAAACCGGGAACGAGGACGCATGTGACACGTTCTCGTCAACAGGATGACATCACAGGCGTGAGCGGACCCGGTGGCGGATCGGTGACCGCGCGCCGGGGACAGGAGAACAGGGACATGAGCCGCAAGTGGCTGGGTGCGATCGTCGTTGCGAGTTTGAGTGCGGGCATTGTGGCCTCGCCGGCGACGGCACGGCAGGAAGACAAGCCGATAACCTCGCGCGATCCCGATGCGATGGACGTGGCTAAGACCCCCGTAAACGACCTAAACGTAGGGCGCGATGGTGAAATCCCCCCGCTCCTCGTCAAGGCCACCGCGCAGCCCTACACGTTGAGCGGCTTGGCCAAGTGCCGCCAGATCGCCGGGGCGATCCAGCAGCTCGACGAAGTCCTCGGCCCCGACATCGATCTCCCCGCCGAGGAGCGTGACCGCATCAGCGCCGGGCGCGTCGGCAAGTGGGTGGTCGCCTCGTTCATCCCCTTCCGCGGCCTGATACGCGAGGTCTCGGGCGCCAATGCGCAGGACCGCAAGGTCAATGCGGCGATCCAGGCGGGCCTGACCCGCCGCGGCTTCCTCAAGGGCGTCGGCTCGGCCAAGGGCTGCCGCTATCCCGCCTCCCCTGCCCCGGCCAGCGTGGTCCAAGCGCGCATGGACGAACTGAAGGCGATGGAGCAGGAAAAGGACGCGAAGAAGAAGGCGAAATCCGAGGCCAAGGCCGACGCGAAGTCCGATCGCGACCTTGCCTTCAAGACCGAACCCGACGCCCGCCAGCCAGTCCCCAAGAACTGACGGCCGCGTGATGCTTCGGGCACTTTGCACGGTCAGTGCGCTCGCGTTGATGTTGTCGGCCTGCGGCGGGGAGCCATCCGCGCCAGCGACCAGCGAAGCGCCTTCGTCAGCACCTGTCGCCAGCTTGAACACCAAGTCTACCGAGGCGCCACCGCACAGCATGCCCGCTTCCCCTGCCGCCGAAGCCGGGCCGATCGCCTGCTCGTCCGAAATCGGCGAAGCGGCGGCGCGCAAGCTCGTCGCGCAGTGCATCGCCGTATCTCCCGCGACGCGCCCGCCGTGCAACGCCGCCAACTCCTGCGCGATGATCCGCAACGAAGTGGCGCGCGGCTGCGCCATTCTCGGCGAGGACTGGGCTAAGACACCGCAATGCGGCGGTGTCGATCCCATCGGCAAGGAGGCCGCCGCCGACATGCTCGATCGCTACTATGCCGCGATCAACGCGCGCGACTATGCCTCTGCATGGACGCTGTGGGGGCCGAATGGTGGCCCCAGCGGCAAGACCCTGCAGGCTTTCAGCGACGGTTACGCTCATACTCGCCGCGTCCATGTCGGCATCGGCAAAGTGTCGGACGTCGAGGGAGGCGCCGGGTCGATCTACGTGACGGTTCCCGTCACCGTGAATGCCGAACTCGACGACGGCCGCCGCCAGCGCTTCATCGGCAGCTATGCGCTGCGCCAGATCAATCGCGGCATGGGCATCTCGCAAGGCTGGCACATCACCTCGGCGAAGCTGCGGACGCTCTGAACACTCGTCATTGCGAGCGAAGCGAAGCAATCCAGGGTGGCGTAGTAATGCCCTGGATTGCTTCGCTTCGCTCGCAATGACGAGGTGAGATTGAGCAAGCCGAAGTTAGCTAGCCCATATCAATTCGCATTCGCCTCGCGATGGGCGTCGGCGATCTCTCCGTCGAGGTCGGCGAGGATTTCCGAGCGGACCTTCGCATCCAGCGCACGGTCTGCCGCGATCGAGGCCCGGGCGCTGCGCAGGGCATTCACTGCCGCAAATTTCGCGGCCTTGGGCTCGCCGGTGCAGATGACCACCGATGCACTAGACCCGTTGCCTTCGCGGCTCGCCTCGCGGCGGCGGCTGTCGGCGGGGCAATTCTCGTCGAGCACCATGGTCCGAGTCGAAACGCGCGAGCCGTCCTTCTGCACGATGCGAATGGTATGCCGCTTGCCATCGGCCGAGACCGATTCCTCCACCTTGGGCGCGCGCGTCAAGGCTTCTGCGGCCATGCGCTGTGCTTCCGTCGAACGGCGCTGTGCATTGGCCACGCTGCGCTGGGCATCCGCCGCGCTGCGCAAGCGGTCGTGCATCTGGCGAACATCGTCGGCCGTCATCGTCTTGCGCATCGTGACCCGGGCGTTCGGCATCGGACGAGGCGCCGGTGCGGCGAGAGCGGAGGGGGCGGCAGGGGGAGCCGGAGGTGCGGGAGGAACCGGCGGCACCGGCGCCGCGATGCCTTCCGCCATATCGACATCCGGCATTTCCGGCGGCTCGGGCGCCTCGGGGGGCTCCGGCAGGTCGCCCTCGGCCAGCGCCTCGGGAGCTTCAGGCGGCACAGGCGGCTGCGGGGCGTACGGCATCGCCGAATGATGCGCCTGCGGGGGGGCTTCCGGCACGGGGACCGGATCGGCCTCCGCCTCGTCCATCGCGGCATAGCTGACCGTCGCGGTAGCAGGCACCGCGACGATGGCCAGCGCGAAGAGGCTGCGGGCGAGCAGCCGCCGTGTCGGGCTGACATCGGCAGCCGCCAGTGCCTTGAGGCGCTGGATGATCGGCTTCTCGCCCGAAAGCGGCCCGGCCATCGGCGCGGCCAGACCAAGCCGTGTTCCGCCCGCCATCGAGGCGATCAGGCGGCCATAGCGCGCCCGCTCGGCTCGAGTGCGGCCCGCCATGACGCGCGCGTCACAGAACGCCTCCTGATCGGCCCTCACCGCGCGCCAACCGGCCCAGCCGATCGGATTGAACCAGTGCAGCGCGAACAGCGGCTGCATCACGATCAGCGCCAGCAGGTCGCTGCCCGCGTGGTGCTCCATCTCGTGCGCGATGGCGAAGTCGGAAGTCTCGGAGTCCGCGTCCGCCAGAAACCCCTGCGGCAGCGCGACGACCTTGTCGAACACCCCGAAGGCAAGCGGCGCGGTGATCGCAGGCGTCTCAACGATCCGCACGGTGTCGGAATGCGCGACGACGCGCGCACCGTCGAGCAGGTCACGCCGCATCCAGCGATAGGTGATGGTGCGCCAGCCGAGGAACAGCACCGCACCGCCGAGCCAGAAGGCCAGCCCCAGCGTCATCCACGGCATTTGTGCCAGCAGCCCCGGATCGACCGGGGTGGAGGTAACCACTCCGGCGGCGGGCAGTGCGGCGATGCCTTCAGTGACTGCGGGAAGCATGACCGCCTCGACCGGTATGGCGGACTGCACCCCGGCGGCCGACGCGGTGATCGGCTCAACTCCGAAATGCAGGTTGGACAGCAAGCCGTGCGGCATGAAGCGAGGCAGCGCCAGAGGCGGCAGCACCAACCGTATCATCGGCAGCGCCCAGAGCGCATAAGCCGCGCCCGGACCGAACCAGCGCGCGACGGGGCGGCGGACGAGCAGCACCAGCGCCATCAGCACGCCGGTCGCCAGAAGCGTATCGGTAAGCCACTCGGTCATGACTTCAGCTCCTTCAGCAGGGCTTCGATCTCGGCAATGTCGTCGTCGCTGAGTTGTTCGCTCTGCGCCAGATGCGCGAAAAGCGGCGCCGCGCGGCCGCCGAACAGGCGATCGACAAGGCGGCGGCTTTCCGCACCGACATAGACTGTACGCGCGATGCGAGGGGAGTAAAGGAAGCGCTTGCCGTCAGGCTCGGTCTCGACCGCCTGCTTGGCGACGAGGCGCGACAGCAGCGTCTTGACCGTGGCGAGGCTCCAGCCGCGCGGACCGCAGACTTCCTCGCACACTTCCTGGGCGGTAAGCGGGGAGCGCTGCCACAGCGCCTCCATCACCGCATGCTCGGCTTCGGAAATGCGGTCGGGCTGTTCAGGGGACTCGGACACCCATCTCTCCATCGTCTACACACGTAATCGACTACGTCTGTAAACATGAACGATGGGTGAATGTCAACTCAGCTGCGCTTGAGCAGCAGGGCCAGCTGGATCAGGAACACCGCACGCACCGTAAGGCTGATCGCGACGATGATGGCGAGGAAAGCGAGGCCCGTCGCCGCACTCGAAAACAGCAGCACCAGCCCCAGCACCACGTCGAGCACGCCGAGCAGCAGGCGCCAGCCCTTGTCGTGGCGTGCCTTGAGCGCGAAGGCGATCTGGAACACGCCGGAGACGACCAGCCATAGCCCGATGGCGATGACCAGCGACAGCGCGCCCGCAACCGGGTCTGCCACGGCGAAGATGCCCGCCAGCAGCGCGAGAACGCCGAGCAGGATCTCCGTCCACCGCGCGCGACTCGACAGCGAGGTCCAGCCCGCCGCGATCGCCGCCACGCCCGCAACGATGAGGATCACGCCAAGGATCAGCCCGGTAGCCACACCCGCTACCAGCGGATTGAGCAGTACGATCAGCGCAGCAAGGATCAGCAGCACGCCGTAGCCCATCACCCAGCCCCAGGTACTACCGGGCGCGCGCTCCATCTCGCGCACGAGAGGGTCGCGTTCCACGTTGGGCTCGAGCAGGGGATCGACGTCGGTGCGTTGCATGAGGGTTCCTTCCACCCCCAGCAATGCACGGCAAGCCGCCCGGTTCCTCCCCGAGCTTGTCTCGGGGAGGTGGCAGCCCGTCAGGGCTGACGGAGGGGAATTGTTTGATCCCTGCCCCCTCCACCACCGACTTCGTCGGCGGTCCCCCTCCCCGAGCAAGCTCGGGGAGGAATAGAAAAAGGGCGGCGCAGCCTTGCCGCTGCGCCGCCCTCCTCTCGTTTTCAGCTTGCGCCGATATCAGTACACGCGGGCCTTGGGCTTGATGTACTCGACGTCGTCGGTCAGCGTGAATTCGTGGACCGGACGATAGTCGATGCGGACGTCGCCGCCCTTGCCGCCCCAGCCGTCGAACCAGGTCGCGGTGTGCTTCATCCAGTTCACGTCGTCGCGGTTCGGGAAGTCCTCGTGCGCATGCGCGCCGCGGCTTTCCTTGCGGTTCTGTGCGCCGTGCAGGGTCACGGTGGCCTGCGAGATCAGGTTGTCCAGCTCCAGCGTCTCCACCAGGTCCGAGTTCCAGATCAGGCCGCGATCGGTGACCTTGATGTCGTTCATCTTCTGATAGGTCGCGGCGAGCTTTTCCTTGCCCTCGACCATCAGTTCGTCCGTGCGGAACACCGCCGCGTGAAGCGACATCGTGCGCTGCATCTCGGTGCGGATTTCCGCCGTCGAGGACGAGCCGTTGGCATTGCGGAAGTGGTCGAGGCGGGTGAGCGCCAGATCGGCCGAATCCTTGGGCAGTTCCGCCTGCGTGCCGTTCGGCGTCAGGTTTTCTTTCAGGTACAGGCCGGTCGCACGGCCGAACACCACGAGGTCGATCAGCGAGTTCGAGCCCAGACGGTTGGCGCCGTGGACCGAGACGCAAGCCGCCTCGCCCACCGCGAACAGGCCCGGAACCACGGTTTCGGGATCGCCGTCGGGGCCGATGGTCATCACGCGGCCGTTATAGTCGCACGGGATGCCGCCCATGTTGTAGTGCACGGTCGGGACGACCGGCAACGGCTGGCGGGTAAGGTCCACGCCCGCGAAGATCTTGCCGCTCTCGGTGATGCCCGGCAGACGCTCGCCCAGTACCTTGGGATCGATGTGATCGAGGTGCAGGTAGATGTGATCTTTGTGCGGGCCGACGCCGCGGCCTTCGCGGATTTCCATCGCCATCGAGCGCGACACGACGTCACGGCTGGCGAGATCCTTGGCCGAGGGAGCGTAGCGCTCCATGAAGCGCTCGCCCTCGGAGTTGGTCAGGTAGCCGCCCTCGCCGCGTGCGCCCTCGGTGATGAGAACGCCGGCGCCGTAGATGCCGGTCGGGTGGAACTGCACGAACTCCATGTCCTGCAGGGGCAGGCCCGCGCGCAGCACCATGCCGCCGCCGTCGCCGGTGCAGGTATGGGCCGAAGTCGCGGTGAAGTACGAACGGCCGTAGCCGCCGGTCGCGAGCACGACGGCCTGCGAGCGGAAGCGGTGGATCGTGCCGTCATCCATGCACAGCGCGATCACGCCGACGCACTTGCCGCCGTCCATGATGAGGTCGATCGCGAAGTATTCGATGAAGAAGTCCGCGTCGTACTTCAGCGACTGCTGGTACAGCGCGTGGAGCATGGCGTGGCCGGTACGGTCCGCTGCGGCGCAGGTGCGCTGCACCGGCGGGCCTTCGCCCATGTTCTGCATGTGGCCGCCGAACGGACGCTGGTAGATCGTGCCGTCCGCGTTGCGGCTGAAGGGCACGCCTGCGTGCTCCAGCTCGTACACGGCCGCCGGAGCCTCGCGCACCATGTATTCGATGGCGTCCTGGTCGCCCAGCCAGTCCGACCCCTTGACGGTGTCGTACATGTGCCAGGTCCAGTGGTCCGGCGTGTTGTTCTTGAGCGACGCGGCGATGCCGCCCTGCGCCGCAACGGTGTGGCTTCGTGTGGGGAACACCTTGGTGATGCACGCGGTCTTCAGACCGGCTTCGGCCGAGCCCATCGTGGCGCGCAGGCCCGAGCCGCCGGCGCCGACGACGACGGTGTCGTAGGTGTGGTCGATGATCTTGTAGGCAGGCGCGGACATCAGGCGTGTGCTCCCAGCGCGATACGGACGATGCAGAACACGCCGAACGCGATCCCGCCGCAAGCGGCAAGGTTCAGCGCGGCGATGGCGGCGAACTTGTTGGCGTGGTCGTGCAGGTAGTCCTCGACCAGCACCTGCAGGCCGAGGCGTGCGTGCCAGAAGGTCGTGACGACCAGCAGGATCATCATCACGGCCGGGACCGGACGCGCGATCCACTCGACGATGGTGCCGTAAGAATAGTCCGGCAGCAGCACCAGCGAGACGATCAGGAACAGCACCGAGATCAGGTTGCCGATCGCGGTGAAGCGCTGCAGCAGCCAGTGGTGGACGCCGCCCTTTGCCGAGCCGAGGCCGCGCACGCGGCCGATGGAGGTTCCGTTACCCATTGTTCGTTACCCTCAGCGAAGCAGCAGGAGCGCCCAGAAGGCGGCGGTGAGAACGACACCCAGGACCGGGCACAGGATCGACCACAGGCGGTTCGCCTGCAGTTCGAAGCCGGCGCCGACGTCGAGGAAGAAGTGGCGGATGCCGCTCGCCATGTGGCTGAAGAACGCCCACGAGATGCCCACGAGCACCAGATAGCCGATCGGAGTCGTCATCGCCCACGCGAAGGTCGCATAGGAGGCGGGGCCTCCAGCGAGCGCGCCCAGCCACCACAGCAGCACGGCGAGGCCGGCGAATGCCATGCCGTCGCCGGTGACGCGGTGGAGGATCGACACGAACATGTGCGGGCCCCACTTCCAGATCTGGAGGTGCGGCGAGAGCGGACGGTTCTTGGTCCCGGCATTTGCCATGGCGCTTACGAATCCCCTTGCCTGCGGCAGTGTCATGAACTGCCCTATTGCATGCCCCCTTAGACAAATCGCCGCATGGTGCAAGTTCTGCGGCGCAACATCTGCGTGGTGGACTGGTCTATCTCACAGGTGAGCCGTAAAGCATCGCGCATGAGTCGCACCTCCCTGGTTATCGCGCTGGCTGCCCTGACGGCGGCTACCCCGTTCACCGCGCACGCCGCCGAGCGGGGCGCGGTGGCGCCTGCAACGCTCGCCAGGGCTTGCGAGGGCAAGGACGAATGGGGCGACCCCGCTCCGCCTGCCCGCATTTTCGCGAACACCTGGTACGTGGGGACCTGCGGCATTTCCGCGATCCTGGTAACGGGCGACAAGGGGCATGTGCTGGTCGATGCAGGCGTGACCAAGGCCGCCCCGCTGGTGCTGGCCAACATCCGGCGTGCCGGGTTCAACCCGAAGGACGTGCGCTGGATCGTTGCCAGTCACGAGCACTTCGACCATGTCGGCGCGCTTGCCGCACTGCAGCAAGCGACGGGTGCAAAAGTTGCAGCCCTTCCCGCGCAGAAAGCGGCTCTCGCCAGCGGCAAGCCGAGTGCCGACGACCCGCAGTTCGCCGGTCTCGACCCGATCGCTCCGGTCCGCGTCGATCGCGTGTTGAAGGACGGAGATACCGTAGCCGTCGGCAATCTGCTGCTGACCGCACATGCAACGCCGGTACACGCTCCGGGCTCGGCAAGTTGGACGTGGACCTCCTGCGCGCCCAAGCTGGGCTGCCGCAGGATCGCCTACGCGGACAGCTCCTCGACGATCTCGTCGGACGGCTACCGCTTCACCGATCACCCGCGGCGCATTGCGGCGATCCGAAAGGGCCTGCCGGTGATGGCCGCCCTGCCCTGCGACATCCTGCTTACCCCGCATCCCGGCCAGAGCGAGATGATGGAACGCTTCGCCGGAAAGACGCCGCTAGCCGACAAGAACGCCTGCCGCGCTTATGCGAAGGCCGCCGAAGGGCGGCTCGCCCAGCGTCTCGCCAAGGAAAATGCCAAGTGAGCTGGAAAGTCACCGTCTTTGCCGCCCGCCCGATCATCGAGGCTGCCCTTGTCGCGCACGAGGACGCATGGGACTGGGATCACGAGATCGTCCTTTCCGGCCGCGAAGTCGCCGAGGACCAGCCCGAGGACTGGGTTCTGGAAGCCTGGCTCGACCGCAAGCCTACTAGGGCGGACAAAACCGCGATCACTGTCCTTTTCGCTGAGACGAAACCCAAGCTGATCGTCGAGGAACTGCCGGAAACCGACTGGCTCGTCGCCAGCCAGGAAGGGCTTGAGCCGATCCGCGCCGGACGCTTCCACGTTCATACGCCCGATCACCCGGCAGTGGACGAGCCCGGCGTCTTCGACTTCGCGATCCCCGCCAGCCAGGCCTTCGGCACCGGCCATCACGCCACGACCGCCGGGTGCCTGGCGATGCTGACGCACATGAAGGCGCAGGGGCTCGTCGTACGCAACTGCGCCGACATCGGCACCGGCACCGGCCTGCTTGCTTTCGCCGCACTCTCGCTCTGGCCGCGCACGCTGGCGATCGCGAGCGACATCGATGCCGTCTGCGTCAACGTGGTCCAAGACAATGCCGAGGCCAATGGCGTGACGATGGGGGCCCGGCGCGGCGAACTGGTGATGACAGTGGCCGACGGCATGACCCATCCGGTGCTGGAGGCACGCGGGCCTTACGACCTGATCCTGGCGAATATTCTCGCCGGACCGCTGGTCAGCCTCGCACCCGATTTCGGCAAGTCGCTCGTCCCGGGCGGGCACCTGCTGCTGGCGGGCCTGTTGGAGACGCAGGAAGCCGCCGTGCGCGCTGCGTGCCGCAAGGCAGGCCTGCGCCTCGCCGCGCGCATGGTCAATGGCGACTGGTCGATCCTGTGGATGCGCAAGCGGGGGCGTTAACACACGCCTGCCTCTGAAATCTCAAACCGGAAGCAGTTCCAGCCCCTGAACGACGCGACTGCGCCGCAGCATCGCGGCCTGTGCGTCGCGTGAGATCGGCCGGTCGAAGGCGAAACCGACGCGGTCCTTGACCACCCAGCGCACGGTGCCGCGCACCGGCGGATAATCATCCACCACGAAGCTGAAGCACTGGCCCGCAGCGACGCCCGCCCGCTCGATAACGAACTGGCAGCCGTCCGAAGTCACGTGCCGCGCCACGGCGGAAGCATGCGTCGACAGCTTGCGGCGGCTCTGCACGTTTACCTCTCTTGAGCAATGGATCTGGTCAGGAGGTAAAGGTAATTAACACTGGTAAACGGCCGGTAAAGATTTGGCTCCTGTATCGATTGCATTTTTATGAATTTTTCCCCGAGAATATGTAAAACATCGTAAACATCAATTAACCAACCGCGATTGCCTCAAGTTAAGGTTTAATACGCAGAATAGACATCGACAGGGGGTTGGCAGACAGCTTTTACGAGGCCAACCATGGAAGACGTTAAGAACGACCGTCCGACGGTCATCACCGGTCCGCTCGGCGAACCGATGAGCATAGACAGCCTGCCGCCGCCCAAGACTTCGCGCTGGGTGGTACGCAGGAAGGCTGAAGTGGTAGCTGCGGTCAACGGCGGACTGCTGACGATCGCGGAAGCCTGCGAACGCTACGACCTTACGCTCGAAGAGCTTGCCTCCTGGCAGCGCTCTATCGAACGCGAGGGGATGGCCGGCCTGCGCGCAACGCGCGTCCAGCATTACCGCCAGGTGCACGAGCGCCGCGGACGTTACAGCTGATTCTATCGCGCTGCGGTATCCCCCTGCACGCGGCGCGTAGCTGAAGCGCATACCGGCCGGCCTTGAGGCCAGCCTCCCAGCCCTCCCGCTCGCGGGAGGGCTTTGCTTTTGTCTTATCCTGCAGCGCGAACGATTTCGGCCCATTCTTCTTCGCTGAGCACCCGAATCCCCAGCTCGGCCGCCTTCTTCAATTTCGAGCCCGCCCCCGGTCCTGCGACCAGAATGTCCGTCTTTGGCGATACCGATCCCGCAGCCTTGGCGCCCAGCCGCTCGGCCTGCGCTTTGGCCTCGTCGCGGCTCATCGTCTCCAGCTTGCCGGTGAACACCACGGTCTTGCCCGAGACTTCGCTTTCCTTCGTCTCGACAACGTAGGGCGGCGGCGACACCTCGCTCAACAGGTCGTCCCATACAGTACGGTTGTGTTCTTCGTGGAAGAAGTCGCCCAGCGCCTCGACAACCACCGGGCCGACTCCGTCGATCGAGATCAATTCCGCATAGGCATCGCTCGCCGCCCTCACTTCCTCTTCGCCCTGCTTGACCTGCGCCTGCTCGGCGAGAGCGCGCAGTTCAGGAAGCGTCGTGAAGCGCTTGAGCAGATCGCGCGCGGTCACGGCCCCGACGTGGCGGATGCCGAGACCAAACAGGAGCCGCGCGGCGTCGGGCTGGCGCTTGCTTTCCACAGCTGCCAACAGGTTGTCCACAGACTTGTCCTTCCACCCTTCGAGGGCAAGGATCTCCTCGCGGCGCCTGCGGAGGCGGAAGATATCAGCCGGGCTTTCGAGCCAGCCCTGTGCGAAAAACTCGTCGATCGTCTTCTCGCCGAGCCCCTCGATATCGAGCGCGGCACGGCTGACGAAGTGCTTGAGGCGCTCGGTCCGCTGCGCCGGGCAGATCAGCCCGCCGGTGCAGCGGACATCGACTTCACCCTCCGCCGCGACCGCCTCGGAGTCGCACTGCGGACAATGGTCCGGGAAAACGTAAGCCTCACGCTCCTCCTCGCGGGAGAGGTTGTCGACCACCTGCGGGATGACGTCGCCCGCGCGCTGGAGCACCACCCGGTCACCGGGACGCACGCCGAGGCGGGCAATTTCGTCGCGGTTGTGGAGCGTCACGTTGGTGACCGTCACGCCGCCCACCAGCACCGGCTTGAGGCGTCCCACCGGCGTCAGCTTGCCGGTGCGCCCGACCTGGATATCGATCGATTCGAGCGTGGTCTCCGCTCGCTCCGCGGGGAACTTGTGCGCCATGCCCCAGCGCGGCGCCTTGGCGACGAAGCCCAGCCGCTGCTGCCAGTCGAGCCGGTCCACCTTGTAGACCACCCCGTCGATCTCGAACGGCAGCGCGGCGCGGCCATCACGAATGGCGCGGTAGGCGGCCAGCATCTCTTCGAGCGAGTGACACTGGCGGAATTGCGGCGAGACCGGCAGGCCCCAGCTTTCGATACGACGGATGACTTCATGCTGGCTCGCGCCGGGCACATGGCTGGCTGCACCCCAGCCGTGCGCCCAGAAGCGCAAGGGGCGCTTGGCGGTTACGCTCGCGTCCTTCTGGCGCAGCGATCCGGCGGCAGCATTGCGCGGGTTGGCGAACTGGCGGACCTTGCTGTCGTCGAACGCCTCGCCCTTGCTTTCGGCGAGCGCGCGCGCCTCGTCCATCAACTGGGTGTTAAGGGCGAGGAACGCCCCCTTTTCCATGTAGACTTCGCCGCGCACCTCGAAGACCTCGGGAATGTCCTCGCCTTCGAGTTCCTGCACGACGTCGGCGATATGCGCGACGTTGGCGGTAACGTCCTCGCCCACCTGCCCGTCCCCGCGCGTGGCGGCGCGCACCAATTTGCCGTGCTCGTAGCGCAGCGAGCAGGAGAGGCCGTCGATCTTGTCCTCCGCCGTCATCACCAGCGGTTCCTCGGCGGCAAGCGACAGGAACCGCCGCACGCGCGTCAGGAACTCCCCGACTTCCTCGTCGGTGAAGGCATTGTCGAGGCTCATCATGCGCACTTCGTGCGTCACTTTGCCGAGCGGTGAGGCAGCGACTTCGTGACCGACCTTGTTACTGGGCGAATCGGGTCTCGTAAGATGCGGGAACGCTGCTTCCAGCTCCGCATTGCGCCGCACCAGCGCGTCGTAATCGGCGTCGGTGATCTCCGGCGCATCCTCGGCGTGGTAGAGGCGGTTGGCGCGGTTGATCTGGCGCGCAAGCCGCATGAGTTCGTTGGCGGCTTCGGCTTCGTTCGGGGAATCGGCAGTCATGATTTGCGCTATGCAACGTTGCGCGGGCCGGGACCAGTCTGCTGCTTACACCCGCACCAGCAACCTGTCCGCCTGCGCGCGCGCCTCGTCGGTCACTTGCGCGCCAGAGAGCATGCGGGCGATCTCTTCCTTGCGCTCGGCGTCAGTCAGCGGTGTTACCGAGGTGCGCGTGACGGTGCCCTGGCTGGACTTGGCGATCATGTAGTGCCGGTCACCGCGCGCCGCGACTTGCGGGGAGTGAGTCACCGCCAACAGCTGGCCGCTGGAGGCGAGGCGCGACAGGCGTTCGCCGATAGCATCGGCTACTGCGCCGCCAACGCCGCGGTCGATCTCGTCGAAGATCACCGTCGCCGCACCGCCCTCTTCGGCCAGCGCGACCTTGAGCGCGAGGATGAAGCGCGACAATTCGCCGCCGCTGGCGATCTTGCCGAGCGGCGCGAAGTCCGAGCCGGGGTTGGTGCTGATGAGGAATTCCACCGCATCCATGCCCGAAGCGCCCCAGCGCTCCTCGGGAAGACGCACCACCGAGGTCTGGAACCTCGCGGCATCCAGCTTGAGCGGCGCCAGTTCCGTCGCCACGGCTGCGTCGAGCTTTTTCGCCGCCGCACGCCGCAAATCGTGGAGCGCGCCCGCCTTCTCGCGATAGGCCAGCGCGGCCTTCTGCGCCGCTTTTTCCAGTTCGACGATATGCTCGTTACCGCCTTCGATGTCGTCGAGCGCGGCGCGCATCTCGTTCATCTTCGCGGGCAGGTCATCGACCTGGCAGCCCTGCTTGCGGGCAACCGCGCGCAAGTCGAACAGGCGCGTCTCGATGCGGTCGAGTTCGGCCGGGTCGAAGGCCAGCGCTTCGGCCGCCTTGTCGAGCTTGTCCTCGGCCTCGCTCGCCTCGATCACGGCGCGGTCGAGCGCGGCCAGCGCTTCTTCCAGCAGTTCGTGCTCTCCGGCGATGCGATCGAGGCGGCGCGAGGCGGTGCGCAATTGCGCCAGCGCCGAATCGGAGCCGGTCCACAAGTGCTGCAGGGCCGCGAGATCGTCGGCCAGCTTTTCGCCCTTCTGCATCTGCGCGCGGGCACCGGCGAGTTCGTCCTCCTCGCCCTCGACGGGGGCGAGCGTGGTCAGTTCGGCGAGATGCGCGAGCAACAGGTCCTGATCCTCGGCGGCGCGGGCGACGCGTTCGCGTGCAAGGTCCAATGCATCCTGCGCGCCGCGCCAGTCCTTCCACGCCGCCTCGACGCCGGCGACCTCGCCGCCTGCGAAACGATCTAGCAGCGCGCGGTGGCCGCGTGCGTTGACGAGACCGCGATCGTCGTGCTGGCCGTGGATTTCCACCAGCGCGGGCGCGATCTCGCGCAGCAGAGCGACGCCGACGCTCTGGTCGTTGAGGAAAGCCTTCGAGCCGCCGTCGGCCTTGAGCTGGCGCTTGAGGATGAGCGGCTCGCCGGGCTCGATCTCCAGCCCGGCGTCGTCGATCGTCGCCAGCACGGAAGCAGGAATCGCCGAGACATCGAAGCTGGCGGTGACGCTGGCCCGATCCTCTCCCCCGCGCACAAGTCCACTATCCGCCCGATTGCCGAGCACGAGGCCCAGCGCATCAAGCAGGATGGATTTGCCCGCACCGGTCTCACCAGTGAGGACGCCGAGGCCACGGGCGAAATCGAGGTCGAGCGCCTCGATCAGCACGATGTTGCGAATGGAAAGCCGGCTAAGCATGTTCGCGAAGCGTTCTAGCCGATGCGTGACCGCCCGTCACCCCGCTTCGCGCGAAGCAAAGGCGATTACCAGCCCGTACTGCCGTTCAAGTAATGGGCGACGAGCGCGGCCCAGCCCGCGAGGAATATGGCGACGATCGCGGCAACCTCGGGTCGCCATGTCCGCTTCTGGGCGGATTCGACGCGGATGTCGGGCTCGAACGGGAAATCGTGCTTCATGTTCATTGCTCTTGCGACCTGTCCCAGCCTGTCGGCAGTCTCCGGCTTTTGTCCGGATTCCCTTTATGTAGGCTCACCTTAATTGGTAAAAACCACCATAAGGACGATTTCCATCAAAGAGAAATTACTTAAGGTTCACAGTGCAAACGATTTAAGCGATTTTTCAGATCAGCCCGTCGGAAAAAGTTCCCGGCTTGCCGCAATAAATTTACCCCCGCAGCGCGGATGACGCTGCGGGGGTACAAGCTTCAGGCGGGTTTCAGAAGGCGGACTTGATGGTGAAGCCCCAAGTCCGCGGGTCACCCGGAAGGCCGGCGATCAGGCCGGTATTGCCGGGGCCGACCATCAGCTGCTCGAAATAGTTCTCGTCGAAGGCATTGCGCACCCAACCGTAGACGTCGAACCCGCTTTCAGTGCGGAAACCAGCGCGGAAGTTGTGCAGGCTGTAACCGTCGATCCACGTGTAGGCCGAGGGCGACGGATTCGACGAGAAGTTCGAACGCACCGAGCCGTCATAGCCGAAGTAGACCTCACCCTCCTTGCCGAGCAGCTTGGCCGGGGCGTTGACCTCGGCACCGAACGAGAACGAGAACTTCGAGACGCCCGGCAGGCGCTGGCCAGAGATGTCGCAGTTTTCGGGGCTGATGCCGCCCGGTGTACCTGCGGGACTGACCGTCGTGGTCGATGTGACGGTGGTGCCGCCGGAAAGCTCCGGCGGGCACGGCGCGTCGGTGAACTTGCCATAGGTCGCGTCGGTGTAGGCGCCGTTGACATAGGCGTTGAACCGTTCGCTCGGACGGACCGAGAAGTCCGCCTCGACACCCTGCGAACGAACCGCGCCCGCATTGGCGAGATAGCCGCGCAGCACGCCGTATTGGCCGTTGTTCACGTTGGCCTGGTAGTTGGTGATGTCGGTGCGGAAGATCGAGAGGTTGAGGGTGGCCTTGCGGTCCCAGAACTGAGTCTTGATGCCTGCTTCGTAATGGTGGACCGATTCCGGCTTGACCGTCGCGGTCGCCAGGATCGGGTTGTTGCTGCCGTCCACCGGAACGCCGTTCTGGTTGATGCCGCCCGACTTGAACGACTTCGCATAGGTCGCATAGAGCAGCACGTCCTGCGCCACCTTGTAGCTGGCGGTGAAGTCGTAGCTGAAGTTCCAGTCGCTGAACGTCGGCGAGATTTCCTGCGGTGTATAGATCGCCAGCTGCGCGCTCTGCCGCGCGGTGTAGCTGGGCAGGCCGAGCAGCAGTTCGTTGCCCTGCCCGTCGAACACGCGGCGCTGGTAGTAGCCTTCCTTCTTGTCGTAGTTGAGGCGCACGCCGGGCTGCAGGGTCAGTTCGGGCGTGATGTGCCAGCTCAACTGGCCATAGAGTGCGGCGCTGGTGTTCTTCAGGTACTGCGTGTTGTAGGCGACTAGGCCGTCAAGCACCGTCGGATCGCAGGCGAGCTGGTTCGCCGCGCTCGTACCGCAGCCCGAGGAGCCCGGCGGGACGGCGGCGACGCTGCCCGGATTGATGCTCCAGCGGCTCGCGGCCGCGCCTTGCGCCTCGGTGCCCTGCGTGTCGATGCGCTGGTAGAAACCGAAGGCGCCGACGACGAAGTCGATCTTGTCGCTACTGTAGTTGTAGCGCAGTTCCTGCGTGTACTGGTCCTGCTGCGACGGGTTCTGCGACAACGCGACGATCGGCAGCCCGGTAAAGTCGCGGTCGTTCGAGGGATCCCAGTCCCAGAAGCGCCAGGCAGTGATCGAGGTCAGCGTACCCTCGCCCAGTTCCCACTTCACGCGCAGCGAAGCGCCGCCGATCTTGTTCTTGGCGCGCAGGTCGGTGTCGAGATCGGTCAGACGGTCGAACGCATTCAGGCTCGGCGGCGCATAGCCCTGAGCAGCGGCGAGAGCCGCGAACTGGCGATTGATGGCTCGCTGGGTGGCGCCGGTGCGGACGTAGACCGAGCCGCAGCAGTTGGCGTCCTGATTGCTGAAGTCGCCCGCGAGGGTCACGTCGATGGTATCGGTCGGCTTCCACAGCAGCTGACCGCGCAGGCCGAGATTGTCCTGGCTCTGGATGTGCTCGCCGGTGGTGACGTTGTAGATCGTGCCCTTGCGACTGGTCGAGGAGACGGCGATGCGCGCCGCGAGATTATCGGTCAGCGGGCCGGAGATCGCAGCCTTGGCCTGCTTGAAGTTGTAGTTGCCGATCGAGACCTCTGCCTTGCCTTCGAAGTCAAAGGTCGGCTGGTTGGTCGTGATGTTGATCGCGCCTGCCGTGGTGTTCTTGCCGTAGAGCGTACCCTGCGGCCCGCGCAGCACTTCGACCTGTGCCACGTCGAGGAAGTCGAACGTCGCCGAAGCCACGCGCGAGTTGTAGACGTCGTCGACGTAGATGCCGACGCCCTGCTCGATGCCGTCGTTGGTCAGGCCGAACGGAACGCCCAGACCACGGATGTTGACCGCGGTGTTGCGCGGGTTCGATGAGTAATACTGCAGCGTCGGCGTCAGCTGCTGCAGGCGGCCGACGTTGAAGGAACCGGTCGAATCGATGTGCTCCCCTCCAACGACCGAAATCGCGAGCGGCACTTCCTGGCTCGATTCCTGGCGGCGGCGTGCAGTGACGACGATGTCGGCGCCGCGGTCACGCGCACCGGTACCGACCGAAGTTGGATTGTCCTGCTCGTCGGCGGCGGACGCGGTGGCTGCGGCAGCAGGCGCGGCTTCTTCGGCATGTGCCGCAGAGAAGCCGATCGTCGCCGAAGCGAGTACGGTGGTTGCCAGTAATGTCCGGCGGACGAACGAAGTCATTATTCAAATCCTCTGTCAGGGAATTGAATGCAACCGGCGATCCGGTGTGCACCTGGTCGGCCTTCCCCCTTCAGGGCCGGCAGGTATGGCTCGAGGGTCTGCGCGCGGCACTTCGCTGTCGAATGCGCCGCTTGCGGGTTCGGCCGGAAGGGATCATGGAATGCCTGCGGTCGCACCGCGTGGCCCTCATATGACTTTTCCTCCAGGCCGTTTCGCCTCTTGTTGAGCTTTTCTAATCTCAACTTATTTAGTGGACAATAGACTTCAGCTATCAGGCGCTAAAGTGAAACTGCTCGGCGGCAAAGCGAGGGATCGCCGCGGCGTGGCCCACGAGAAAAAGCGGCCGCGCTGGGAAGCGCGGCCGCTCGAGGACAAATGTAAAGCATGATTGGCCCCATGTACGGGGCTGTACTCCTCTCCCGAGCAAGCCCGGAAGAGGGCCGGAATATCAGGCCGCGACGTTCTTCGGTGCGCTCTTTTCCATCAGCTTGTAGGCACGGGCGTACCAGTCGCTGCTCGGGTAGTTGTGCTCCAGAACGGCTGCTGCCTTCTGCGCTTCTTCGGGGATACCCATCGAAAGGTAGCCCTCGACAAGGCGGTACAGTGCCTCGGGCGTGTGGCTGGTGGTCTGGAAGTTATCGACCACATTGCGGAAGCGCAGCGTCGCCGCCAGCCACTTGCCGCTACGCTCATAGGAGCGGCCGATGGTCATTTCCTTGCCCGCGAGGTGATCGTTGACGAGGTCGATCTTGAGCTGGGCGTCACGCGCATAAGTCGTGCCGGGATAACGGCGCATCACGTCGGTCAGCGCCTGCTTGGCCTGCTGCGTGGTCTTCTGGTCGCGGGTCACGTCGCTGATCTGTTCATAATAGCAGATCGAGATCAGGTAGTAGGCGTAAGGCGCGTCCTTGTTGCCCGGGTGAATCGACAGGAAGCGCTGCGCCGACTGGACAGCCTTGTTGTAGTCACGCGCGGCATAGTAGCTGAACGCGCTCATCAACTGCGCGCGGCGCGCCCAGGGCGAATAAGGGTGCTGGCGCTCGACTTCGTCGAACAGTGCGGCGGCCTGCTTGGTGCGCCCGGTTTCCAGGCGCTGCTGAGCCGCAGCGTAGAGCGTATCGACGTCGCGCGCGACGTAGGCGGTATCGCGATTCTTCGCCCGTCCCCCGCAACCGGCAGTGAGAACGATCGCCCCGGTAGCGGCGGCGAGGATGGCGGTCTTGAGCGACGAGCGTGCGAACATGGACGGGTCTATAACCAGCGCTTCGCTGAACGCCAAGTGAAGTTGCGCAAGAGTGGACAGCGCAATTGTCGCAAGCCGCTACAACCTCTAGGCTTCCCGCATGGCAGGCAGCAGCGATCTCTATTCCCCGATGATGTCCGACGCTCTGGTGATCCTGGGCGCGGCGGGCATCGTAATCCCGGTGTTCAACCGGTTCCGCATCACGCCCGTCATCGGCTTCATCCTCGTCGGCCTGCTGGTCGGTCCGTTCGGGCTCGGCCGCCATGTGTTCGACCATCGCTGGCTGCATTACATCACCATCACCGACCCGGACGGGCTGGATATCTTCGCCGAATTCGGCATCATCCTGCTGCTGTTCTCGATCGGTCTGGAGCTGTCCTTCGCCCGCCTGTGGGAGATGCGGCGCATGGTCTTCGGGCTGGGCTCGCTCGAACTGATCGTCATCGCCGCCTCGCTGACCTTCATCCTTGCGGCGATCGGCCAGAGCTTCTCGGGCGCCATGGCGCTCGGTCTCGCGCTTGCGCTGTCGTCCACCGCACTGGTGCTCAAGATCACCGAGACGACCACGCCGGTCGGCAAGGCCGCACTGGCGATGCTGCTGTTCGAGGACATCGCCCTCGTCCCCATCATCTTCCTGCTCGGCGCGCTCGGCCCGCACACCGGGGACGGTGTCAGCGACCTGCTCAACACCCTGTTGTGGGGCACCGTGGTGGTCGGCGGCCTGCTGATCTTCGGCCGCTACCTGCTGCCGCCGCTGTTCGCGCAGGCTGCCCGCACCAAGAGCCCCGAACTGTTCCTCGCCGCGAGTTTGCTGGTGGTGATCGTCGCCTCGCTGGCGACCGCCGCCGCCGGGCTTTCCCCCATAGTCGGCGCCCTCGTCGCCGGGCTGTTGATCGCCGAGACCGAGTACCATTCCGAGGTCGAGCAGATCACCGAACCGTTCAAGGGCCTCGCCCTCGGCGTCTTCCTGATCACCATCGGCATGAGCATCGACCTCTATGTCGTCTGGGAAAACCTCGCCTCGATCCTGATCGCGACGGTCGTGGTCATCGTGCTCAAATCGGTGGTGACCGGCGTGATGCTGCGGGTGATGGGCGCCCGGCGCGGCACTGCGACCGAAGCGGGCATCCTCATGTCGAGCCCTTCGGAGACCACGCTGATCGTGCTGACCGCGGCCAGCACCGCCCAGTTGATCCAGCCCGGCACGGCGCAGTTCTGGCAGATCGTCACCGCGCTCGGCCTGACGGTGACACCGCTCCTGGCAATGGCCGGTAAGGTCATGGGCAAGCGCGTGGACGGAGCCGAGACGCCGCACCGCCCCGCCGACGACGCCACCCGCCCGCGCACGCTGATCGTCGGTTTCGGCCGCGTCGGCCACCTCGTCGCCGACATGCTGACCCGGCACGGGCGGCCCTATCTCGCGATCGACAGCGACGCCGACCTCGTCGCACACGGCCGACGCCTCGGCTACACCGTCGCCTTCGGTAACGCGGGACGCGGCGACGCCCTGGTGCGGCTCGGCGCGGCGGAGGCGGCGGCGGTGATCCTCACCATGGACGAGCCCGTCACCGCCCAGCGCATCGTGCGCAAGCTGCGCCAGCAGTTCCCCGACCTGCCGATTCTCGCCCGCGCCCGCGACGCCGACCATGCCGCCCAGCTCTACCGCGCCGGAGCCAGCTATGCCGTGCCCGAAACGCTGGAAAGTTCGCTGCAACTTTCCGAGGCCGCGCTCGTCGAAACCGGCGTCGCGATGGGACCGATCATCGCCTCGATCCACGAAAAGCGCGACGAATTCCGCGAGATGATCATGGAACGCGGCGGCCTTTCGGAGAAGCCCTCGCTGAAATCCGGCCAGCTGCGTGAGGCGGAAAGAGCTTAGGGAACAACCACTTCCGTGCCACTCTTGACCCGGTCGAGGGCGACCAGCGTGCGGAAGCTAGCCACCCATTCGTGGTCGGAAAACAGCCGCCGCGTCAGCACTTCGTAGGCGCTCATGTCCGTAGTGACGACCACCAGAACGAAGCTGGTGCCACCGGTCGTATAGTAGCACTGCTGCACTTCGGGCGTCTCGCGGAACAGCGCCTTGGCGCGATCGATGCTGGCGGTGCGCTCGTCGCGCAGGAATACCTCGACGATCGCGGTGACCGTCAGCGAGAGCGCCGCCGGATCGACCAGCGCGACGTTTGCGGCGATCGTGCCCGACTGCTCCATCACCGCGATTCGCCGCTGCACCGCCGCCGCCGAGAGGTTCACCGCTTCCCCGATCGCGCGCTGGGGCGTCTTGTTATCACGCTGCAGGATTCGCAGGATTTCACGGTCGAAGGCGTCGAGCGGGGTGGTCTTCTTGGGCATATGCGAGTTTTTGTTGCGTTTCGCCGCTAAATCAAGAGCGCACAACCCGCTGTCCAGGTGATATTCGCTCACGGCACATAACGGCACTCAGCGGCACATAAAGCTACCACACGATGACCACAGGCACGGCAATCCCCACTGACAACCGCCTGACCGGCGTGCTCTGCGGCATCGGCGCGGGGGCCTTGTGGGGCCTCGTGTTCCTGGCGCCCGAACTGGCGGGCAGCTTCTCCCCCCTCCAGCTGAGCATCGGCCGCTACCTGTGCTACGGAGCCGCGTCGGCATTGCTGATCGCGCCGCGCCGCCGCCAGGTCCTCGCCGCGCTGACCCGCCGCGAGTGGTGGAGCCTTGCCTGGCTCGCCCTGCTCGGCAACACCGCCTACTTCGTGTTCCTCGCCAGCGCCGTGCAATCGGGCGGGGTCGCCATGACCTCGCTGGTGATCGGCTTCCTGCCCGTAGCGGTGACCATCGTGGGCAGCCGCGACCATGGTGCCGTACCGCTGCGCCGCCTCGCGCCCTCGCTGCTGCTCTGCGCCGGAGGAGCGGTCTGCATCGGCTGGCAGTCGCTGGCCTCGCCCGCCTCCGGATCGACGACCGCGCAATTGACCGGCCTCGCCTGCGCCATCGGCGCCCTCGCCTCGTGGACCACGTTCGCGATCGGCAATGCCCGCTGCCTCGTGCGCACCAAAGTCTCGGTCCATGAGTGGAACCTGCTGACCGGCCTCGTCACCGGAGCGCAGGCCCTGCTCCTCCTCCCCGTCTCGCTCGTGCTGGAGGACTGGCGCCGCCCGGCCCCCGAATGGCTGACTTTCGCGGCCGTCTGCGTCGCCGTCGCGCTCCTGGCCTCGATTCTCGGCAATGCGCTGTGGAACCGGATGAGCCGCCTGCTGCCACTCACCCTCGTCGGCCAGATGATCCTGTTCGAAACGCTGTTCGCGCTGATCTACGGCTTCGCATGGGAAGGCCGCCTGCCGACGCCGATGGAACTGGCGGCCTTCACGCTAGTCGTAGCGAGCGTGGTCACCTGCCTTTCGGCGCATCGCCGCCCCTGATTCGTCATTGCGAGCACAGCGAAGCAATCCAGGGCAGCATTACACCGCTCTGGATTGCTTCGCTGTGCTCGCAATGACGATTGGTGGAAAGCCCCACCTCAAGGACCTATCCCCTCGGCTCGAACACCGACCATCCCGTGCGGTGGACAAGCTGTTCCAGCGCCAGTTGCCCGAGGTGCGAGTTGCCCGCCTCGTTCAGCCCCGGCGACCACACCGCGATGCTGGCGATCCCCGGAGCCACCGACAAGATGCCGCCCCCGACCCCCGACTTGCCCGGCAGGCCGATGCGATAGGCGAAGTCGCCCGAATTGTCGTAGTGCCCGCAGGACATCATCAGCGCATTGATGCGCCGCGCCCGACGTGCAGTGACCACCCGGTGCCCCTCCACACGCCCGTCCCCCATCAGGAAGCGCCCCGCCATTGCCAACTGCCGACAGCTCATCGCCAGCGCGCAGAAGTGGAAATAGGTGCCCAGCACCAGTTCCACGTCGCCATGGATGTTCCCGAAGGCGCGCATGTAGTTGGCGAGCGCCATGTTGCGAAAGCCGGTCTCCTGCTCGGCGCGGGCGACGGTCTCGTCTATGCGGATCGTATCGTCGTCGCCCGCCAGTTCGCGCACGAAACGCAGCATCTGCCCGATCGCCTCGCGCGGCTGCAACCGGCCAAGCAGCACATCGCACACCACGATAGCCCCGGCGTTGATGAAGGGATTGCGCGGAATGCCGTGCTCGGTTTCCAGCTGGACAATGGAGTTGAACGCCGACCCCGAAGGCTCGCGGCCCACCCGGTTCCACAACTGGTCCCCCACCGCGCCCAATGCCAGCGTCAACGCGAAGACCTTGGAGATCGACTGGATCGAGAACGCCTCGTCCGCATCGCCTGCAGCGTGAACGGTGCCGTCGGCCATAACCACGGCGATGCCGAACTTGTCGGCCGGAACCGACGCGAGCGGCGGAATATAGGAGGCGACGGTGCCGCGCTCGGCAATGCCGCGCATCTCCTCGGCGATATCCGCGACGATTTCGGCAAGGTCGGACGCCATTGCAACTCCCGTCGTCCCGGACTTGATCCGGGACCGCTGGCCATGAACGGCTCACCTCACACCGCGCCTGGCCGCCTCTCATCTAAATACAGCCACCGGTCCCGGATCAAGTCCGGAACGACGCCTCATTCGCAGCCAGCGGTTACCCCGCCAGCGCCGCCTTGACCGCCGCGATGGCGTCCGCCGCCTTGTCACCGTCGGGCCCGCCGCCCTGCGCCATGTCGGCGCGGCCGCCGCCGCCCTTGCCGCCGAGCGCCTCGACGCCCTTCCGGACGAGTTCGACGGCGCTGACGGTGCCGGTGAGGTCTTCGGTGACGGCAGCGGCGATGCTCGCCTTGCCCTCGTTCACCGCGACGATCGCCGCCACGCCCGAACCCAGGCGCTGCTTGGCCTGATCGAGCAGCCCGCGCAGTTCCTTGGGATCGAGACCTTCAAGCACCTGCCCGGAGAACTTGACGCCGTTCACGTCCTCATCGGCCGCCTCGGCCTTCGCGCCGCCGCCGCCAAGAGCCAGCGCCTTCTTCGCTTCGGCCAGTTCGCGCTCCAGCTTGCGGCGTTCGTCGAGCAGCGCGGCGACGCGGGCTTCCACGTCCTCCGGCGTCGTGCGCAGCAGGCTGGCGGCGTTCTTGAGCGCATCCTCGCGGCCGACCAGCCACTGGCGCGCGCCCTCGCCGGTCATCGCCTCGATACGGCGCACGCCCGAGGACACCGCGCTTTCCGATACGATGCGGAACACACCGATGTCGCCGGTGGCGCGCACGTGGGTGCCGCCGCAAAGCTCGACCGAATACGTCCGGTCGCCGGAATGGCGGCCCATCGAGAGTACGCGGACTTCGTCGCCGTACTTCTCGCCGAACAGCGCCATGGCGCCTGCTCCGATGGCGTCTTCCGGCGTCATCAGGCGGGTGAGCACCTGCTCGTTGGCACGGACTTCGGCGTTCACCTCGGCCTCGATCGCGGCGATGTCGTCGTCGGAAAGCGCCTTGGGGTGCGAGAAGTCGAAGCGCAGACGGTCCGCCGCAACAAGCGAGCCCTTCTGCGTGACATGGTCGCCCAGACGGCCGCGCAGTGCCGCATGCAGCAGGTGCGTCGCGGAGTGGTTGGCGCGCACGGCATCGCGGCGCTCGACATCGACCGCCATGGCGACGGCATCGCCCACCTTGATCGTGCCCGCCTCGACCGTGCCGCTCATCGCGTGCAGGCGGCCGAGCGGCTTGGCGGTGTCGGTCACGGTGATCTTCAGGCCACCGGCGCCGGAGATCGAGCCGCGATCGCCTTCCTGACCACCCGATTCGCCGTAGAACGGGGTCTGGTTGGTGAGCACGACGACCGCGTCGCCCGCGCTCGCCGACTGGACTTCCTTGCCGTCCTTCACCAGCGCCACCACCTGGCCTTCGCCGGTGGTGGAGGTGTAGCCGGTGAACTCGCTGGCGCCTTCGCGCTCGGCGATGTCGAACCACACTTCGCTGTCGGCAGCCTGGCCCGAGCCCTTCCACGCAGCGCGCGCGGCGGCCTTCTGCTGCGCCATGGCGGCATCGAAGCCCGCCTTGTCGACGGCGATGCCGCGCGAACGCAGGGCGTCTTCGGTCAGGTCATAGGGGAAGCCGAAAGTGTCGTAGAGCTTGAACGCGGTTTCGCCCGGAAGTTCGCCGCCCTCGCCCATGCCGGTGGTCGCCTCGTCGAGCAGCTTGATGCCGTTCGACAGGGTGCGGCGGAACTGTACTTCCTCGCGCTCCAGCGTCTCTTCGATCAGCGGCTGAGCCCGGCCGAGTTCGGGATAGGCCTGCCCCATCTCGGCGACCAGCGCGGGCACCAGACGGTGCATCAGCGGATCGCGCGCGCCCAGCAGGTGCGCATGGCGCATGGCGCGGCGCATGATGCGGCGCAGGACATAGCCGCGGCCCTCGTTCGAAGGCAGCACGCCATCGGCCAGCAGGAAGCTGGTCGAGCGCAGGTGATCGGCGATCACGCGGTGGCTGGCGCGGCTGTCACCCTCGGCGGCAACGCCGGTCAGGCTTTCCGACGCGGCGATCAGCGCCTTGAAGGTGTCGATGTCGTAGTTGTCGTGGACGCCCTGCATGACGGCGGAGATGCGCTCCAGACCCATGCCGGTGTCGATCGAGGGCTTGGGCAGGTTGCCGACGATCTCGCCCGCAGACTGCTCGAACTGCATGAACACGAGGTTCCAGATCTCGATGAAGCGGTCGCCGTCCTCTTCCGGCGATCCCGGAGGGCCGCCCCAGATGTGGTCGCCATGGTCGAAGAAGATTTCCGAGCACGGACCGCACGGACCTTCGTCGCCCATCGCCCAGAAGTTGTCCTTTGTGGGGATGCGGATGATCTTCTGCTCTGGCAGACCGGCGATCTTCTTCCACAAGTCGAACGCCTCGTCGTCCGTGTGATAGACGGTGACCAGCAGCTTCTCGACCGGCAGGCCCCATTCCTTCGTCAGCAGCGTCCACGCATGGGTGATCGCCTGCTCCTTGAAGTAATCGCCAAACGAGAAATTGCCGAGCATCTCGAAGAACGTGTGATGGCGCGCGGTGTAGCCGACGTTGTCGAGATCGTTGTGCTTGCCGCCCGCGCGAACGCACTTCTGCGAGGACGTGGCGCGCGGCGTGGCGCGGGTTTCGAGGCCGGTGAAGACGTTCTTGAACGGCACCATGCCCGCATTGACGAACATCAGCGTCGGGTCGTTGTAAGGAACGAGCGGCGCGGACTGCACGGCCTCATGACCATTGCTGGCGAAGTAGTCGAGGAAGGACCGGCGGATGTCGTTCGTAGTCTGCATGATTTGCGCCGATAATGGACACCGCGCGCGGCGGCAAG